>VTLG01005689.1_pt1 | contig 57717 bp, 81 predicted proteins | sample 4694571 | NCBI WGS metagenome assembly VTLG01 (sample SAMN12604809, study PRJNA352737) | marine metagenome | biome: ENVO:00000447; feature: ENVO:00000209|ENVO:00000569|ENVO:01000036; material: ENVO:00002151; isolation source: viral sequences binned using virsorter ... | reverse complement strand
CCAGTAGCACCCACAGCGCCGGGTTGACCACTGCCGCCGTGTACGCCAACACCACCTGCGCCACCAGCACCACCATATCCTTTAACAGCACCATTAATATAGACTGTTACAGTATGTATACTTCCAATAGTTCCTGTTTGCCACGCAGGAGTGGCTGTGCCTGTAGAGGCGGCTGATGTTACATTAATACTGGCATTTAATGTGTAAGTAATCCTTGTTGGTACATCATTATTAAATCCTGCTGCATCCAACAATGTTCTTAGATTAATATTCTCAGCATGAGATGCTGTAATAATATCAAAACCACCAGCCATACCCATCATAATACTTCTTTGAAAGGCTGACATTATCTACTCTCTAGCTTACTGTTTGTTCTACGCATTTTGCTGTTTTTATTTCCGCATTAAATGCACTATCAACCACAGCCGCTACCTGTGCTTTATAACTTTCACACTGGAATTTTTCTGGAAACGGACCTACCACAGCCCTCTCCTCCACAGGCAGATTTATAGGAGAAAGTATGACAAAAGCTATAACTGATATATAATAAAACATTTAATTCACGGCAGTTGATCTTCAAGATGCTTCGCATATGCCGCAATATTGTCAGCGGTATGGTAGAGGGACACCAGAGACTTTATCTCATCAGTCTCACTCGACGCATCCTGTCCGGGAGGAACAACACGGCGGTGATATGATTCGCTCAACACCTCACCATCCTCTTTCACCACTACTGTGGCTCTGATCTGAAGCACTTTGTATGGACCAACGATTTCAATTTTGTCGTCCGTCACTGATTTTGTAATTGTCATTTTTTTCTCCTAACTTGCGGTGATGTAAACCAAATGATTTGTAAAAGAACAATCGGATACCGCTGTGATTGGTTGAGCGGCCCAGCCCGCATCGTTTCCAATATAGAAATCTTGAAGTGTTGTACCAGAACAATACCAGACGCTATAAAGACCGTCTGACCCTGCTGCATTTTTCATCGGCGATCCTATACCACCAGCGGAAGCGGCTGAGAATGGCAATCCGGTGACCTGCACCGTTCCGGTCGCCCCTACCGTACTGACGTTATTAAAAGCAAAACGAATGGTCACAATTCGGCCTATTTTCACATAATTTGCCGTGACTGTGACAGCACTGGTTGGCGCTGCCGTAGAGCCAGTCAACGTCAAGGTCGCTGTGCCTTCTTCATAATCGTCAAGATGATTTGCCGCCGTCGCAGATGTCACGCCGAGATAGATGCCAGCACTCCCGGTCGTCAGAAGAACATCACCCGCCACTGATATACCGGCAGCAGATGTTGCAAGTTTAGTAACATCATTGTGAAAAAGGGTCACTGCACCATCGGCAGCGGCAGTGATATACTCTTCAGTTCTTGCACTGTTTGTTAATTGCAAATTATCTGCCGCAATAAAAAGTGCACCTGTATCGTTATCTATATGAGAATGGGTGCCATCGTGATAAATTTGCAAATCAGAACCGGCACCCACTAATATCTTGGCACTATCAGGAAACAGAATGTCATCCGTACCAGTAGGCACAGTAAATACCGTACCGTCGGCGTCATTCTTTACTGTCAGGTCTGATGTTGAGCCTTGTCCGGTGAGTATCAACCCTTCAGCAGCCGTGTAGCCTATCGCAGCATCATCACCTGCTGCTGTATCACCAGTTACATTAACAGTTCCACTTGCAGTTATATCTCCTGCTACCGATACACCTCCTTGATAATGTGCTGCTCCAGCTATAGTAACAGTTGATGCAAAATATGCAGCCCCACCTACACTGAGAGTAGATGCTAGGCTAACAGCACCAGCGATAGTCGTAGTTCCACCTATATTTACATTACCAGATACTGATACATTATTATCAAATGTAGCAGCACCTGTAGTCATAAAGGTTCCACCTATGGAAGTATTACCTGCAACATCAAGTGTTCCACCTACTGTAACATTACTTTTTAAAGCTGCAGCACCCACAACTGTAACAGTAGATGCAAATGTAGCTGCACCTCCTACTGAAGCAGTGCTTTGTAAATGTGTAGCCCCTACAACTGTAACAGTGCTACCAAAGTTAGATGCGCCTCCTACTGTTACTGTACTTTTTAAAGCTGCAGCACCTACTACTGTTACTGTAGAAGCAAAGTTAGATGCACCACCAACACTCAATGTTGATGCTAGGCTAACAGCACCAGCTATTGTTACAGTTCCAGTTACACGGGCTGCTCCCTCTATACTTACATTAGAAACAAAACGTGAAGCACCTCCAACAATTAAACTAGAGGCTAAACTAACGGCACCAGCTATTGTTACAGTTCCTCCAATATTTACATTACCGCTTACTGACACATCATCTTTAAATGTTCCTGCACCTACAACCGTAACAGTGGATGCAAAGTTAGCTGCACCTACTACACTAAGACTAGATGCTAAACTCACCGCACCTGTAAGATTAGATGTTCCACCTACTGATAGATTAGCAGATACAGCAAAGTTACCTGCAACTCTATTATTAACAATAGATGCAGCAATATTCGTTAAGTTAGAACCATCACCATAATATGAAGATGCACACACTGCTGCATTAACAGCTTTTATATTTGTTCCTGCTATAGTAACAGTACCTGTAACATTAAGAGTACCAGCTACTGATACATTACCAGCAGCCTTTATATTACTTACAGACACATCACCTGATATTTGAGGTCCACTAATATTAGTTATATTTGATCCATCACCATGGTAAGCGGATGCACAGACCCTTGCATTGGCGGCTTGTACATTGGCTCCTGCTATTGTTACTGTCCCTCCTACAACAAGACCACCACTGATTGATACGTTATTATCAAACGTGGCTGCACCTGTCGCCATAAATGTTCCACCAATAGAAGTATTACCAGCAACATCTAAAGCACCGCTTATAGATACGTCATCGTTAAATTCTGTCTTGGAAGTAAATGTACCTGCACCAGCAACATTTAGAGTGCCGCCTATAGATGTATTATTCTTTAATAGAGCAGCCCCTACTACCGTTACAGTAGATGCAAAGTTTGCTGCACCACCTACACTAAGGGTTGAGGCTAGGCTTACTGCACCAGCCACTGTTACCGTACCACCTATATTCAAATTACCTGATACAGAAGCATTGGCATTAAAAGTAGCCTCACCATTGACTGTTAGAGTATTATTAATCAGGGCATTACTAACACAAATACTTGTAGCAAGACTTGCGGTAACACCGCTTAGATTAGAACCATCACCGTAGAATGCAGATGCACAGACTTTTTGATCTACATGTAGGCCAGAGGCAATAGAAGTAGCACCACCTATAACCAATGAACCTGTGAACTTGGCTGCGCCAGTGGCAAGCTGGAAAGAACTATCAGTTCCATCTCCAGTTTCAATAGTTTGAAGATTACTATCGACGCCAGTATTCGTACTTACACCAACTCTTAGGAGTTGTTTGTAAGTGTTAGCAATTGTTTTTCCGGTTAGTTCAGTCATATTAGGTTCCAATACTTGTCTGTGTCTTCCCAATTAGTTGTGGCCTGTCCCCATGTTAGGTTCCTACCGCCATTATCTGGTCGTGGATCACGTATCGCAGGGTTATCTCGCACATCAGGTATTTTATTTTGTGGATGGTTCTTTAAATCAAACTGCCCTTCAAAGTCTGTAGGACATACCAACATCCCATAACTATTAAAACGCATTATTCTGTGAGGATATACAAAACCACATGTATCACACATGGCTAATGCATTTTTATTACTTGCCACGTTTCATTGCCTTTCCAAAACCACGTTCAGCAATTTTAATACCTTTAGGACGATCTACTTTACCGCCCTTTTTTTTATATCCAAATAGACTTTTTATAATAGGCACTTTTTCTATAGGTATTCTATAATCTATACGTCCTTTCGCACCCTTCTTACCTTGTCTTCCAACTGATCCTGTTAGCTTACCACCCAAAAGAGTTTTAATGGGAAATTTAATACCTGAACCAGACAGTTTAAAATTAGGTAACTTTTTCTTACTTGCCATTATACATACCTTAGTTTAGGTACAACCTTCATGGTTGCTCTTTCTCTATCTTCTTGGAAAGCCCTAGCCAATAATTCCTCATAGTTACCTTTTAACATTGTTATTCTACCAGCCTCTACACCGGGACGTTTCATTGACATGTAGTATGCCAAACCACAAGTTAGTGGTGGCAGGAAGCGTGTCGGCATGTCTGCATTCTGTCCGGCAGATTTATCCACATCCTGTAGTTCACTAATACGTTCAATCTTCATTATGTCAGTAGAGTTCTCTGGTATGGGCCATACCGAAAGAACAGGGTTATCCCTTCCCCTGCGTATAGAATACTGAGAGGGTCTGCCTGTCTGTGTCTTGTTAGGAATTATTAAATATTCTTCAGGTGAGATACGATCTAGTTGTATGTCTGTGCTGTCTCTATTGAGTACAACCTCAAGAGCATCTACAGTGGAGCTACTAAGATCATAGGTTGTTGTACTTGCAACAACAGTAACAGCAGTGGTCTCTGTAGTCCACAGAAGAACACCCCTGTTCTGCCAGTCCTTTAGCATAAGGTTTATTGAACGCCGAGCAGAAGCAGGTTCGTGACCAAGAGTTTCTTCGCCCCCGATCATCTCCATTGCTTCTTGTATGACTTGATCTATATCAAGATTAAAATTATATGTACCTGATACTGCCATTATTCTTCATCACATTCACAGTTTTTACAAGAACATTCACATTCCTCTTTATCACAATGACAATCACAATTACAATTACTACATGTATTCTCTATAGTCATTAACGTCCTACTTTCTTCATTGCCTTTTTATGGGCTGATGCAAAACTGCTCCCCTTTTTCATTGCAGCCGTCATGCTAGAAATATGTTTCTTGGTATGATGTTTAGCATGTTTTTTCATGGCAGACTTTTGATTGGCTTTCATTTTCTTAGTCATAGCATCCACGAACCAACATTCCAGATATTATAAGTTGTTCCATATTAACATCTCCATCTTTTACGGGCTTGTCTTAGTCTACTATTAGGATTACTTGCAGCCTTGGGAAACTTTGCCATTTGCCCTGCTGATCTAGCACAATAAGACTTACGTCTTGCCGCACGTTTACCAGTAGGTTTCTTTTCAGTCACAGCAGTCTGTAATTTCGAACCGGGGTTCTGCTTACGATACTTTGCAACACCTTTTTTAGTAAGACCAGCACCAGCCTTGGTAGGACGCTTCATGCCCCTGCCAATGGTCATACCTTTCATATTACTTTTTTTACGCTTTACTACCATATGTATATTTATGTGTTTCTTTTAAATAGTTCACAAGTGATTTCCAATAGTCATCCCAACATGTATAATCTTTTTTAAGAGGTTTAATAAGACTTTCATCTATTAAACTATAATCATCTTCGCCTCTATCTACAGACTCTTGATATCGTTTTAAGAACTCTACATCAACCATTAATACAATTTATCTGAATATGTAGCTCTACCAAAACCCCGTTTAGCCGCACCTACTCCACGAACAGAGCCACCCATATTTCTTTTTACTTTACCACCATGTTTATATCCCCTAAGTTCTTTTAAATCTGCTTTAAGATCATCAAGATCAAATGCGCCGGGATCGTCTGGATCAGTTGGATATTCCATCTCTTCAATTCTTTCTAATATTGTTTCTAAATCTAATCCAGTACTAGACCCTTCACCCTTTGGATTACTTGTTATAGTTTTACCGGGACTAGAAGAACCAACTCTTTCCTCATCTCCTTTAGTTACTGGTGCTGGAGTTCTTTTAACAGGACTCTTTTTAGGTTTAGGTTTAGCTGCAACTTTTTTAGGTTTAGGTTTAGCTGGAAGAGGTTTAGCTGCTTTAGGTTTTACGTCCTTTTGATCAGCCCTCGCTATTATGCTTCCCATAGAACCCATAAGTCTCAATCCTAATGGCACATCGCCGGCCTGTTTAGCCGCCTTTCTAGCATCCCGGACTTTTTTATTAGTAGCCTTAACAGCTTTTTGTCCTGCGGTAACTTTAGCAGTAGCTTTTTCCTTTGCAGTCTCGGCAGCTTTTCTCTTTGCTTCAGCAGTTGCTGCTGCTCTATTAACTTTTTTTACTTTTTGTGACTGTGGTAAAAATCCCTTTACAGCTTTTGTTTTCTTTACAGCAGCAGCAGCTTTTTTCTTTGTAGTCTTAGCAGCTTTTTCTGCAGCTTCTTTTTTAACTTTATCTGAAACTAGTTTTTTAACAGCTTGGCTACCTTTGTAAGCAGCCTGTATTCCCCGTGCTGTCTGTCCAATACCAAGAGGAAGAGCGCCGGCGAGTGTCCAAGCTACTTCAGCACCAGTCTTACTTCTATTAGTTTTCATCTTACCCCTAGAAGTTTTTTCACCAATAGCGTCTGCTTGTTTAACAGTTGCACCCGCCTTCAAGGCTGCTTTGGCTGCTTTTTCACCAGCCCTTAATGCACGGGCTTCTGCCGGAGTACCTCCTCTCGCACTAATTTTATCTCTAGTTTTTCTAGCGACATCTCTTGAGGTACGCCCTGTTCTTTTTTTGAGAGCCATATACTCTGCAAATCTTTTAGGATTTTTTGCTTTCATTTTTTGTAATCGTGTAAGTTTTTCAGCCATAGTTAGTCCTCTTCTTTAAAAGTTTTATCTTGTTGATAGTCTGCATCAACCATTAAAATCCTCTGAGTGCTGCACCATATCCACGAAGAGCACTACGTTTCTTTACTTTAGATTTCTTTTTCTTTATTTTCTTTTTAATACTACCACCACTTTTCATTCCATCATAACCCTTTATATAATTAAGAAGTGGTTTTTCAGCATCTGCATAAGCTTCTTCAGTACCTACCCACTCTCCAGTTCCACTCCTAAACATTTTATTATCAAGACCGGGAATCTTTTTCTTTTTAAATAAACCTCCTATAGCTTTTCCTAAATCAGCTATAGTATCACTTTGCCCTCTTTTTCTAAACGTAAGAGGAGAAGCTGTACGAGTACTACCTTTACCTTTAGGTATTACTAGCTTTGCTTGATTTCTTCCCCTACTTAATATTTCCTTTTTTTTATAATCAAAAGGACGCCTTTTAGATTTAGGTTTAGGTTCAAGCATAACTAACCCTCCACTTTAAAACTCTTACCCTGTTCATAGTCTTCGTCAACTACAACATCTTGGGGCTTACCTGTTACAGATGGTCCTTTACGTGCAGCACCAAACCCTTGTCCAGTAGGCTTTCCTACTATTTTATTTAGTGGGATGCTACGGTCTATTAATGTATGTGGTCCTGACATTTTACTTTCCCTTCCTATACTTCTTATAAGCAAAAATACCACCCAGAATAATAATGGCACCGATAAAACATGATATTCCAATAATCTGGACATGATCAGGATTAAACTCTGGTTGTTTAATAGGCTGCTCTACAACAGCTACTGTTTCTGCTTCTACTTTCTTATCCACTATGATTTTCTTATCCACTACGATTTTCTTATCCATTACGCTCTCCTCTTTGCGGCCATCTTAGCCATTTTCTTTTTGCCGTATTTCTTACGTCCTATATATGCAGCAAGAGCTTTAGGTTTCCTTGCCCCGCCTTTTTTTAATTTAGTAGCTAGAGCTTTAAATCTAGCTCCACTTCCTAGCTTTGGTTTACTGATCTGTTGTTTAATACTAGACCTATTAGTCATAACTATTATCGACTACCTGTCCACCTGTCATACGATAAGTAATAGGTCCACCTTTTTTGTAGCCCTTTACTTTACCACCAGCTTTTCTTTTTCCAGTAATTGCTTGCCTAGCTAACTGATCTTTTACATCCATCATTTTCATCATTTCGTCAAACTTATCAGGATCAAGCTTATCAGGCACAGGATCATCTCTTTGTTCTTTTGTTTTTTTCCTACCTCTTGCAAGAGCTTTATTTATTTTTGTTGCTTCTGGATTGTAAACACGGGTAGCTGTTGCTTTTTCTTTACGTCTTTTTGCTATTTCTCCAGCTTTTTTTACTGAAGCTTTCTGAGCTTCAACTGCTGCTGGACTTTTCATCATTTTTTGTGCTGTTGCAGGTAAGTCATCAACTTTTGATATAGGACGACCTACACCTTTACTAACTTGTTTTCCTATTCCTTTTTTTATCAATTGGTCTGCTATTGGTTTTGCAACCATTCTGGCTGCTCCTAATCCTGCCATTAATATTGGTATTAGTGGTCCTGCCATTTTAATATCTCCCTAGGGTGTCCCCTGTTGTAGCGTATCGGGACCACCAGCAGGAGAGGCAGCAACTGCCATGTCATCCTGACGTGTCCTTCTAGCTTGGTTTCTGAGTGTGGTGACTGCTGCTTGATATTGTGATTGCCATGCAGTAAGTGTATTCCAATCCTTCATGTACATTGTGGCTTCCATCATTGCAGCATAGAATAAAGCATCATAACAGTAATTACTAAAATAATTCTGTGTTGTGACACTTGTACCTGTGGCAGAAGCCAGTGGTAGTGGTTGTGAAACTGTTTGTATTTCTCCTGTCAATGTAGACGTAGGAGTTGGCACGATAAATATAGAAGTATTATTCTTACGTGCATAGTAACGTGGTACACCCGTAGAAGAACTCACGGGCCAGTAGTCGTTACAATATTCAATTGTTCTTTGTAATAGATTAGTTTTAATGCTGGAAGCACTTGTAGTAAAGTGTACATTACGTACTATACGTACCCTATCTCCCAGAGATACAACTGCATTACCGCCTGTAAGCGTAATAGCTGAATACTCATCCAAGCCTGAATCATCAATATCCTTGGTTAGACGTAGCTCTGATCTACTAATGAAATTAGGTATTTCAGCAGTAAACTCAGTGCCGTCATTCTCAGTGGTATTAATGATGGCTGTTTTTAGATCAGAATACGTAGCCATAATTAGCCCACAAATGCTGTCAAGACACACCCATCAGTAGGACCAGATACACTGACAACACCATAGACAGGAACACCAAGTTCCCCCATGTAAATGTCAGTTGCTTCATTGGCAGCTACTTGAAATTTAATTGCAGTACCTTCTGCTGTTTTATTGGTAATCTGCCTTTGACCCTTAATTGAATAAGAACCGGCAGCGGTAGCCAATGCATGTATAGCCAAGATACGGGTGGTTGACGGAGTAGGGCTGTCACCTGTACCATTACTACCAACCGTCGTATCATCTTCTACATATGTGAGAACTGCGTCTGCTGTTGCAATCCCGACTTTAATATTTGTTGTCATGTCAACTCCCTTATAAGTATGAGAGAGGTAGTACTTGACTACCCCTCTCTACTGTTTTATTAACCAGCGGAACCGAAGAACCCACGCCAGTCAGAGACACCGAAGCTATAACGCTCACGGGCTTTGAAACGAAGGTTCCCAGTATCAAAATCAGGCTCCATCTTGGTCTGAAGCGGAGAACGAACAAACATCTTTGTTCCATTCGGCACATCAGTCTTCATAAACCACGCATCAGTATCAGTGAGGCGACGGTTAATGAAGTAGCCTTCAGGGACCATACCCATATTACGAATAGCATTGATAGCATTCGTATTGGGATTAGCCGCTGCTGCACTCGTTCCGGTGTTACCGGGGCTGCTGAGAATCTTATCAGCAACTGCCCAATAGTCAACGGGGATATGCAAAGAAACTACAGAAGCACCAATCAGAATACCACGATCATCTTTGATCTTCTGGGCGGTAGTCAGTGCAGTTTCAAGAGTCGCTTCTGAAAGGTCAGACGCAGCCAGAAGGTTGGACTGATTACCATCAGAAATCGTTGGATGCGCTGCAGAGAAGAAGGCCGCACCATCGCCAATGGTATCAGAGAAACCATTATTGAAAATGTTAGCCGCTTTAACCTGCTTCGTATTTGCCATCGCCCGTGCAAGACCTTTCGCACGAAGTTTCGCAAACGTGTCATACAGATTATCTTCCATTGCTTCTTCGGTAACAGCAAAGGCAAGGGCTACAGTCTCAGCCGTATAACGGGCCGTGTAGCTTTCCTGTGCGTCATCATAAGAAACAGCAGCACCTTCACCCTTAGTGGGTGCAGTACCGAACCCGGTGAAAAGAACTTCCTCTTCAAAGGCACGGTCTGAGTTTTCTATTTCAAAGAGAGGCTCATGTTCATTATTTACCTCTCCATACTCCATTCCGAATACAGCATTTAGACCGGGAAGGAGTTCTTTGCTAATACTAGCTCTATTGATAGCCATAATAAATCCTCCCTATTAAGCCGTTGATGCCGTAGCAGTTACAAAACGATCACGGTGACTATTGATCCATACTTCAACAATCGGATACGCATCGGAATCCTTCTCGTCTGGGTACTTAGCACGTCCAATCACACGAACACATCCTGCCGCTGTTTCAACTCCAGATGCGCCATCAAGATAATAACTGGACTGACCAGTTACAGTATTACCTGACGAAGCAGTAGAGCTGACGGTTACATTATAGTTTTTAACAATTGCCAACTCAGCCGCCGAAAGCGACAAAGAGGCTTGAATGTAATAGGTCTGATCTGGATCAGTTATTACAAAGAATTTAATATCCGTGGCACTCGTTCCACCATTCCAATAGCGGGAGAACTTCTGCTCACCATTTTCTACATATTGGCAACCCATGAAAACCCCTGAAGGTTTAAGAGTCGCTGCAATGAAAGGCGAAATTGTTGCAAAGTTTGCACCCGGAAGAACTACCGGATCGCCTGTGAAAATATTATTAGAGGGAGACTGAGCCTGACCAGTTGAGGTCAACGTAATCATGTCAGTCATGGCTTCGTTATTATAGCCACCACCCTTTTTGCGAGCAGGAATGAAACCACGAAATGCTTTTGTAGTAGACATTGTTTCATCTCCTTAGTTATGAAGAAGACTAGTTCTGAAAAGAAGGTCGCCTTCCTCTGGTTGTTACTGATTTACTTGTATTGGAGATAGGCATACGAGAGTCAGAGTTTTTCATAAGCTGGGCATTGACTGCATCCATCATATCATTTGCTTTGTTCTCATAATGCTTCCTCCGAGCCTTTACCTTACCTGCTGGCATTTTAGCCAGAGCCAAGTCTCCACGACAGACTGTACCAAGGTATCGGCCTTCATCCCTTACGAAGGATGTGACAGCCATTTCAGGAACTTCTTCAGGAGTTACGAAGACCCATCCCGCCGTTGTTTTCTTACCAACATTGGTGATGTCATCTTGACCTTTTAACGATATACGTATCCAACGAAGGGCCATGCCTTCATTATCATAACGTGCTTGTACCACATCTGGTATGGCGAGGGCATCGGGTTCCTCATAGGTCCATTCTTCTTCTCTTAAATTCTGTTCTCTCAGATTATCACTACGTGTTTCATTTCGTGTTGTATCCATTTTATTCTCCCACGCTACTATTTAATATTTGTATACTCGCCATCAGCCTGTACAACTTTAAGCTTCTGGGCGGCATACGTTTCAAGAGGTATATTCCATTTTTCAGCAAGCCTTAAATCTTCTTGCGAAAGCTTAATTTTCTTTCTAGAACTCGGAGAAGAGCGAGAACCCCCCGACACCACTTGAGCAGGTGTTGACGTATTTTCCTGCACACGTTCCTGCACTTCTCCAAACTTTTGTGGAAAAGTGTTTTTAATCCTGTTATTAATTTCTTGATAAAATTCATTATCGTTTGGATCATAACCTTCATTCTTTAATTCCGCATCTATAGCAAGGGCAGCGGCAGTCATTATATTATCTTTGCCAAACCATTCATTATTTGATACCCATTCTTCTGCTTTAGGATCAGCCTCTGGCTGTGCTATCGGTTGGCGAGCCGCTGGTTGAGCAACAGGCTGTTGAGCCTGAGTTTCATAATGTGCTTTGGCATTGGTAACCTGTTTTAAATCACTCTGTGCTTCATTCAACATTTCTTGAGCATTCAGGAGTTTCTCTTTTTCTCCTTCCTCAAACGCTTCCAGATAAACTTCTCTTGCCAGTTGAATCTTATCTGTCAGTTGTTTTTCTGAAAGATCGAGGGTATGCCTACTTATATTGGTTACTTCATTACTTTTACTTTGTAGCCTGTCATTTAATTCTTGATTCTGTCTAAGTAGAGCTTCTACTTGATTTTCTCTTTCTTTCCTTTGTTTGACAAGCTGCCTAATTCTTTTTGCCGCACCATCCGTTTCAATTCCCTCAAGCTCTTTAGGCTCTTCGTTCTCGATTTCATTTTCTTTAACTTCTGGTTCTTCTCTAGCCGCTTGTTCAACTACAGGCTCTTCAATTTCATATTCCACTTCTGTACCGGGAACTTCTACAGTTTCCCAACTATCTTTTTCTGCCATACTGCTCTCCGTTGTTTACGAGACAAACGCCTTACGTAATTAGTTGTTATACTATTATACCATACTTTTTGCTTTAATGCAAATTAATATTAGTGTTTTGACAAATTAAATGTAGGATCAAGGTCTTTTGGGTCTCTGACCCTCATAATTACCTGATCATCAAATAAAAGTAATAGCTTAACATTCTGATAATATAGTTTAGTTCCTGCATGTTTACCGTAACATACATAATCTCCTACACCACACCAATCTCCATTGGGAAACTTTTCTAAATCTTTATAGGCCAGATCACCCAATGCAATTACCCTGCCTACAGTTGTAAGATAACTCATATCATCCTTGGTGGAATCAGGAATAAAGATACCACCCTTTGTTTTATTCTTTACCGATGCTGGTCTTACCAGAACATGAAATCCCGGCATCTCTGGAAGAGTTGTAGGATCACTTACTTCATCTTCAATGTCAATCCATTCATCGTTTTTTATTGCATTACCCATTTGTACCTGTCTCATTTAATCCTCGTTATACATCCTTCTTTTAATAATTTCTGTTAAATTCGACCTTGCCCAATCTAAACCCTGTATAGAACCTACAAGTTGTCTATAATGAGGAAAGTCTTCAGCAAGACCGTCACCCAGTGATGCTTTTAATCTTTCGATTTCATTGTTAAACTCTTGAACAACCTCATCCCAAATTTCCATTGGAATTACAGTGAGGCTTTCCTAGTGCTTTTCTTTGGACTAGGCATTTCATAAGAATCCTTATCCCATTCATTAAGGGAACTACGCATATTACGTGGACCCCAAACATTTTGTTTAAATGGATTACCAAAACCTTTGGAAGTATCCTTCTCATGTTCTGGATAACCCTTACCCTTCTTCATCATTAGTCTTCTCCTTTTTTCATTTCTTCAATTGCCATGCGTGACAGTGTATTCAGTTTAGTACTCTCTACGTCTTTATCATCTTTTAATTCTTCGACTTTAAGTTTACCAAGATTATTCATTGCTGTCAACTCTTTTTTCGATTCTCTATCTGCTTCAGCCTTCTCACGTTTAAAGTTATCAGTGGCACCGGCTTCAATCATACTGAGTATCTGTTCATTTTCTTTAAGCTCAAGTTCTTTTGTTTTAAGTTCAAGCTCGGCAGCATCGACCATTGTATCAGACTGCAGCTTCTGCTGCTGTAGTTTAACCTTCTCCTGCTCAAGCATAACAAGTTGCTGCTCCGGTGAAGGCGGTGGTGGCTGTTGATTGGCTTGCATAACCTGTTGTGCAGCCTGTGCCATTGCCATTTCAACAACAGAAGACTGATCCTGTTGCTCTGGCGGAACCTGTTGTAGTACTTGAGATGTAACGCCAGACATCTGCTCCTGATACTTCAATACAGAATGTTCCTGTATATTAGATTCAAGTACAGGCTTAATCCTTTGCATAACAGGATTGGCACCGTTGGCAGGGTCTTGTAGATACATCATCTTAACCTGTATGTGGGCATCATGGTTCTGGCTTGGGAAAGCTGCAATGGGCAGACCCTTTGTAACAGCCATGATATCAGATACAGGATCAAGCGGTTGTGGCTCGATCTTTGGTGGCAGTATCTGTTCTAGGTTAGGCATGTTGGCAGCATTGAGAATTGTTCTATTCAGTTCTTCAATGTTAAACATTCCCGGTGGGGATTGCTGTGCCATCTGCAATGCCATATTGGCAAGCATCATACGATGTGCGTTGCTGGGAATATTAGGATCAGAGACAGGAACAATATCTACACGCCCATCAAAGTCAGACTTAAAGATACTACGATCTTCAAATGGTACTTCGTATGGATATTCTTCTGGTAGATAATCATAATCTATCTGTGCTAGGATTCTAAATTCATCCTTCTGTGACTTGTGTAATCTTTTATGGATTGCAGAGAAGAACTTACTGGAAGCCTCAAGCAATGCCATTGTTGTACCCACGGGTCCATAGGAGGCAGCATCAGAGATAACTTGCTCAGTGCTATCCGCAAACTTCTGACCAGCAGCAGTTACGAACCCAAGCATCTGGAAGAGCGTTTGGGAAGGCTCTTTATAGGGCAGGGGAACAATTGCCCTAGACAAATCAATGCCAGTTGCTTCGACCTCCTTGAACTCGCCGGGGGCGATAGGATCGTTGTCTCCAACCATCCGCACTCCTTTAGCCTTAAATCCTCCGGGTAAATTGGCGAACTGTCCTGCGTCAATCAGGGAGCGCATCGCAGCAGTTGCCGACATGGTGAGATTACCAAGGAAATGGATAAGGCCCAATCCGTAGAAGCCAAAGCCCGGTACAAACCTGTAATGAACGAAGTGACTTCGTTTCTCCTTGTTTGAATCATCTTGCTTATAGTTTCTACGAATACTTAAAACTTCTCTTGACTGTTCTTCTACAGTCACAATATAAGGTGATGGTACACCCTCTTCTTCAATATCAAGATAACAATGCTGTTCCAGTAATATATACTGTGGATCATTATCATATGATGGACTAATACCTAGAATATTATCTATCTTGGTGGCAAACCCCGAAGACGAAAGCTGAGATGGTGATGGCAGATTAATATCTTTATAGACACCAGCCATCATATCCAGTTTTATATCCACCGGGCTTTTTCGTATTACATGTGTGTAGCGATCTGCATTCCTGAGATCACTTGCATAGTAAGACACATAGAACTGATCTATCGGTATAAATTCTGATACAGGCCGCTTCAATGTTGAACTGTAGTAAATCTTCTTAAAGGCTGAACCTATCAATGGGAGATGAAAAAGCATCCTTTCAAATTCATCGAAGTATTCAGGCATCTGTTCTGTTAACTGAAAGTTCATAAAGTTCTGAACTCTGTTGGACTGCATCTCTTTCTCTGGTGTGGCCGCACCAAGTATCTGAGCCTTGACAGGGCCAGTGGCGGGGAACAACTCACCTGAAGCTTTTGATTGGAACTTAACAGCCGATTCAATTAAGAGTGGATGTACAGCAGTACAGGCTCCCTGAAATGGTTCTGAACCCTCTTCCAGCTTTAGACCAAGCAGATCAAAGCCTCTCTCAAACATGGACTCCCATTCAGCACGGCTATCTTTATCTGCATTGAAGTTCTCAATTACATCAGTGGAAATACTCTGTAGAACTTCTTCATCTAGGCACTCACAAAGATCACCATACCATTCACTGATTTCTTCTGAAGGTTCCATTACAGCCTCTTCTTCTGAAGAGAAATCTACAATGACACCACCATCAGAAGGATCAATCTCAATAGACACATTAGATTGTTCTTCAGGGACCATTGCAATAACATTGGTCTCTGTCTCAGGAATCATATCAAAGGGATTACGTTCTGTTGCCATTATCTATTATATCCCTGCTGCTGTCCAAAGCCGCCAAAGCCACTGCTAAATGCTGGAGTACCAAATGGTCTAGGGCTTTGCATACCAAAGCCTTGCTGCAAACCTTGTAGACCTTGGCCAAATTGGGGACTACCCATATAATTTATCTGACTTTGCTGTAAACCTTGTAGACCTTGGCCCAAGTTTGGACTACCCGGTATATTTAGAGGCCCATGATCTTGTATGTAATCATAATGTATACCTACACGTGGATCATGTGGACCGGGGCGACGATCCCATGGCGGCGGACCCCATACCGGCCTGTCGAGATCAAACGGCGGCGGAAGAGGATCAATCACATCCGGCGGCAGTGGAAAGCCATTCCCCGTCTTTGGCTCGTCGGGGTCTTCGGGATCGACGGGTGGCGGTGTATCAGGTGTATTAGGTGGATCATATTTTTTATCAAGTTCAGGAGGTGGAGTATAATCAAATCCCCAATCTTCATGCACTGCACCACTGGCATCACGAATTTCACCGTGCTCATCTTTGTACATACCACCAGATTTTTCAAGGGCCAGACGTTCAGCCGTTGTTTGTGGTGTTTCATCCAGTTCACCTATTTTAAATGCCTGTAGTTCTCTGGCACGTTTCCTTGCTTCTTCTTCACGCACAGGATCATATGTGGGTGGAGGAGGAGGGTCTACTACAGGAGGCTCAGGTATAGGAGGCTCAGGCCGAGGAGGCCAAGGTGGCTCAGGCCGAGGAGGCCAAGGTGGCTCAGGCCATGGCGATGTCCAGTCGGAAATTATTTTACCATCCGGGCCTCTCGGCGGGGATTGCCCGATGCCGGGGTGGGGATATCTTCGATAATTAGGATCAGCCAACATCATGGCCTGTGCTGGACCACCAGCCTGACGACGCAGTATACGACCTATACCACCGCCATGTTTGCCGTCGCCGTTGCCACCCTCATCGTCATATGGCTCATCTGGTATAACAGGAGGTTCTGGCTCTGGCTCTGGCTCTGGCGGGGGAGGAGGTTCGTTTCTTACTCCACCAAGCATACCAATAATACCTTCATATGAGCCGGGGTCTCGTAATCCTAGAAGTGAAGCCATCTGTGCCATATTATATGGACTAACAGTGCTGGCACCACCATAGTAATCTTCATTAAAAGTATTCAATGCACCTGATGCACCTCCTACATCAAATGGTAAATAATTTCCCATTGTCTCACGGGCCAATCCTTTTCTGTACTCAGCCAGTTCAAACGGGTCTGAACTAGTAGGAGGAGGAGCCATGGAAGGTGTATCCATTGAAACTGTGGGGATAGTATATTTGCTGGGCTGTCCTAATTTTTCAAGATACAGTTCCATTGCTGATTTTGTTTTTTCTTCTTCTTCCACTGGGCCACCCTCGTTTCTAGTAATAAAATTATTATACACTTGCCCACCTCCTGCACGTTTGTCTGATTTTATATTCTTATGGTAACTCTCGATATGGTCCTTTGTTACGTCTTTCGTCGATATCTGATAAAAATCAGCTACTTCAGCTAAAGTATCCTTTGTTGATTTCCCCACGTCCTTTGAAAGATCACTTAGCTCTTTTTGCCCACCATCCCCCAGTAAACCACCTAGACTAAAAATACCACCGAGTGGTTTATCCAACCCATAAGGACTTTCATATGGAACACCTGCCAGACCCGCAGTTATAGGGTGCGATTCCAGCCTTCCCGTCAGCAGCGCCCCTGCTATTGCCACAGGGGAACCCATGCTGTACGCACTTGCCAAGCCCCCTATTGCAGTACCAATATCCCCTGCTACACCTTGTAATCCTTTGCTGGCGGCGTCGAGATAGGTTTGCCAAGCACCCGGTCCTTCTAAAGATCTTGGGGGTCCGCCCGCTTGCCTTGGGCCGTCCATCACCGGGTCCCATTCTGGTTGTGAGATAACAGTATCTTTTCCAGCTTTAGCTTCTTTTAGCATGTCGTTTATAAACCCAATCTCCCTCTCTGCCTTTTCTTTTTTGGTATAAAGGTCTTCGAGCCAACCCGCTTCACGTTCGGTTATGGTCCCCCTCTGTTCCTTCTTCTCAAGCTCGCTTATCAAGCCCTCCCCCATGGTGGCGGCAGCTTTTTTTGCCTCTTCCAATGTCATGTCAGGGTTGATCGGGCTTGTATCACCTTCCAGAGTTCTCTGGTGCAGTGTTGCTGCTATATTCCCGACGAGGGTTCGGGCTTTTGCATATTCTTCAATTTTGTCTTCTATACTAGGGGGGGCCTCTGGGGGTGCTGCTATTGTTAGACCCAGTTCCTCGGCGGTTTTTTTGCTCATTAAATCGGTAGGCCAGCTCGACCCGGCAAACTCTTCCTCTGGCTCGGAATAATCGGGCATCCCTGACTTTTCTGCCGGAGCACCGGAGATGTCTTCGGAAGTCCAATCTATATCTAAGTCTTCATCATAAGCAGGGATACCCATAGGACCAGCCTTACCAGAACCACCCATAGCCTTCAGGACAGACCGTTCCTTATCATTAATCCATGCTAGATTATGAGGTTGGTTTTTAATTTTTACTTTTAAATTTGATAGCCCCGACATATTTTCCCCTTACTTCGATAATCTTGCTGTAATAATCTCTTCCACCTTTGGCAGTAATCTAATACCACAGTATCCAATCATAAATGCCATGGCTGGACCCCATGTCATATCCAAGGACCAGTGTTTCATTATGGGCGGGATAAACCATTCTGCAGCTATCCACCCTACGATAATTGCTATAAGGATATCCTTTAAAGCAGTCCGGTCAAAATTCTTCTTTGTCAATACATTTGTAGCACCACCTACGCCACTCGATAAAATACAACAGGTCTTTGCACCCAGTGTTTGAATCAACCATTCCATGACTGCTCTCCCTTAAACTGTAATCATATACTATCCATAATTTTGCTATGTACTATTATACCACACTTTTTGCTTTAATGCAAATAGAATACCTAATTTATTTATTTAGAATGTCCAATAAGTCTTTTTCTTCTCTTTTATTTCATTATCATACTCTGGATCGTCTGGATGTGTAAGATGCCAAGACTCCTTCATGTAATGTATGGCCATGGTCATGGCATCCACTTGGTCATCATGGGCGGCATTGGGGAACCTTAGTAATTCTTCTATGAGTTCATCAGACCACTTCTTATTATTGGGTATCCACATTCTACCAGCTTCAATGATCGGAGAAGCCGCATATACTCTGGATACCTTATCCCTGTCCGGTGTATATTCCATGACAGGTAGCCCACCCCTACGCATATCCTGTATCAAGGACTGTCCACTGGCCTTCTTCTCAATCATGCACACGTCTGGTCTGTGTTCACTGTACAGCTTCTGTGCAAGTTTCCTTAGTTCAGGATATTCAAACCTGCCTCTTATGTTTCCCAACAGGATCAGGTTGGGTGTAAAGTCCTCTATACCGTTACCATCCTGATTAAACATGGAGAATATACCCCATGTCTGTATTACACTGTAATCAGCCGTGGTTCGTGTGGAAAAAGCAGTATCATATGTCTGTATTATAAAATCACAGGTGGGTGGTTCCTCATCTTCCCAGTATTGTAGCCATTTCTTCTTTATAATCCCACCCTCTTCCGGTGTGGGGTCTTGCATGTACAGTGCATTCCAGTATCTGCTGCCATTACTGGCCTTGATCTCGTTCTCGTCCATTCTCAGGACTTCATTGCTCTTCCATTCGGGAAAGTAACTAGAGCCTACAGGTAAGTCAAGCAATTGCGCTGCTTCTTCGTCCACCCATGCAGGTATTCTAATTACTTCCCATGGGATCGTTTCAAACTCTCCCATATTCTCCTGCTGTTTCAGCAACCAGCCGCAGAGATCATCATAATGGTAGCGTGTGTTGATTACCACGATGGACCCATTGGGCATTATACGGGTTCTAAGCCCTGCTGGATACCATTCCTTGATATATCTCCTGCCTGATGCACTGATGGCATCGTCTTCAGACATAACATCATCCAGTATAGCTATATGAGCACCCCGTCCAGCTATCTGAGACCTGACACCAGCAGCATAGTACGTACCATTCTGGTTTGTCTTCCATTTACCAGCAGCCCTGACATCGCTTCTGAGAGAGACTCCTTTAAATATCTTGGAAAACTCTTCAGTATTGACTATATCTCTTACAGACCTGCCAAAATCACTGGATAACTGGTCACTATGGGATACAGTCAGTATTTCATGTGTAGGATTCCTGCCAATATACCAAGCAGGAAAGAGTTTAGAGCAGATAACAGACTTGGAAGACCGTGGTGGAAGAAATACCATCAGCCGTTTTACTTCACCAGCCTCTAATTCCTTTAATTTATCTGATATAACTTCAATATGTCTACCCATTCTCCAATCGGAGACAAGCATAGGAGCTATTCTTCTTACAAATGTAAGAAAATCATCTCTGGATTCTTGATCTACTTTATTATCTAACAATCCTTTTAAGTTTATAAAGGGTTGTAGGTACTCATTAGTACTTTCTAGTAATTCCATAGTACTATTATACACTATAAAGTTCTCCAATGCAACTATTAAAATAAAATAAATATAAATAATATATATTGAAGTAACTTTAAAGTAACTTTATAGCCGTCGATTGTTTTTATTTTAGACCATTTTATTTTGATAATATTCCTCCATCACAGATACTATCATTTGCGCCGAAACTGCCGAGTTTTTCCCCCACCCCCACATTGGTGATTGCCCAACAGTCTCAAATCGGAACTATAGGGGTCCCACATTGTTGACTGCCCAACTGTTTATCATCCACCTTGTCCGTGTTGGGGTCTTCCCGCCAGCCAGTGCGGCGGATTTCCGCCGATCCGGTTCCGCTGGATTGAGTAGAATGGCCGCACCATGATGATCCCAAGGATGAGGAACAAACCGTGAACATCTCATTCATACAAATGGGCGTCTGTCAAGTTATTTAATTGCATTCTAGTGCAATATTTTTCTGGTGAAATTAGGCCAACTGTGTGCATAATCTTGGGCGGCAGAATTTTTAAAAAGTGTTCCTGTTTTGTTCTTTTTGAGGTTCTGGCGCATTTGACGCAATATTTGGGTTTACAATGTAAACCGGAAAGTAGGAAAAATGACCACCGAGAACGAAATGACCAAGAACGAATTGATAGGCAATATCACGGCATCCGTCGAGACACTGTCCCTGCTAGAGGGCGATGCAGTACAAATTCAAAGCGCCAAGGTAGCGCTCGGCGATCTTATGCTGAGCACCTACCGCTTGCTCTTGATCGACCATGACACTGTCCCGCTGCTGGCGTGGGAAGATATCTGCGAAGCAAATGGATGGGCGCATGAGCGCATTGATCCGGTCACCTTTGAAACTACGAAGATCAAGGGTAACAAGCCACTCGCCAGTGTGAAGACGTTCAACACCCATGTTCGGAATTACTTCGCAAAGTATCGCCATCTGGACGTGGAGAGCATGACCGAATTGAGGAAGGCAATAAAGGGCGACGTTGACCAAGTCGAGCGCCACGTTAAAAGTATCCGGAAACTACCGGTGGCAACCATTATTGCCATAATGTTGCGGATATCCGCCCTACCGGGTGTTGAAAAGGCGGTTGAGGAAATGAAGGCGGAAGTCGAATTGGTTAAAAAGGCCGCATAGCCTAAGCACCACCCTAGACTAGCAGAGCACCCCACGGTTTTGTGGGGTGTTTCTGCACGTCTACGTTCTGGGTTACAGTTTACAATGTAAACCCTAATTCTATAAATTAGAGAGGAATTAGAAATGTTGCCGAAGAGAATGGACAAGCGAACTGATTTGGAAAAGATGAATGATAAACTAACCCTCGCCGGATTTGCTTTGTGTGCGGCGCAGGCGAGGGCCAATGTGATGCTGCGGGAGCGCCTAAAGCCAATGCTATCAGACGCCGTTGATGCAATCGAGATAGCCGAGCAATACGGAGATGAGAGACTGTTGTTTTATGATGTTGCCACAAAGAGAATTAAGATGTGCCTTATAGTGATCGACGAATATTTAAACAAAGAAAACCAAATTGATGAGGGCAAATGAAAATAAAGTTTGAATTTACAGAAGACGGTAAAGTTCTATATCAGAAGAACCTGATTGGCAGGTGGGATAAGAGCGATGCCGTCTACAATGTCACTGACATACGTGGGAAATTCTTCCAGTGTTCATCAATGAATGATGTTATCTTCCACTTCACTCGCTTTAGGTCATGGGATGACTACACCACAAATAATACAAACACATACCAAAGAGACCCGAGAATAATAGTGAAGAACAAGGAGAGGAAGCAGCGATGGGGGCTGGAATAAAACAGGGGATGTTACTAACCTATGGAGTATTAGATATGGAATGTTTTGTAGAAATAGGGGTGCGGCCAATTAGGGTTTGGAATAGCGAACTCCAGCGCCATGAAAATGTTTACAAGACTGTTTGCTACCCAGCCTGTAAAACGTCAGCGCTGCTAGCCGAGCTATCGGGCAATGCGGAGGAACTTACACCCGAAACGCTGGCGATAGCTAAAAAGCTTGGCTATGACTGTATCACCACCTTCACCGAAAAAAAGGAGATTGACTATGACTGATGTCGAAACCATGAATAACCGCAAATTGGATGAACTTGCTAAAGGATACGCCGAAGATATCTTGGCGGAAGTTGAAATGAACCACGCCGGCACGGTGGTTGGCGATGCCATTGCCTATGACCTCGCCCGTGAATGCGCACACGGATCGCAATGGGTGATCTATTATGATAGAGCGCATGAACTCTGTCGAAATTGCGATATTGATGATGGCGAGGAATATGCCAGAGATACGCTGGCAAATTTAGGGTTCAGCCCGCATGCCATAGGCTATAACGAGATGGCCACACTCATTGCATATGGCGAATTGCTCGCCCGCATCCTAAGAGCAATTAACAGTGGATGGTGGCAACACCGGAAGGGAAATTGAACTATGACATTTGAACAATACAAAACAATTGAGGATGCTGCTGGCGGTGTCGGGTGTAGTAATCGCCAATTTATTAAATACGCTCATGTTCTGTTATCTACTGAGGGTAGAAAGCGGTGGTTGCGAGACGCTCGGCACGAATGGTTGCGAGATGGGCTGGAGATGAAAGAGAAATCCTCCCATCTTGAGATGCTGGCATTGGTCGGATGGGAAGAAGAGAATAATGGATGACAAAATAAAGGTATTCAATGTTATGCATGGGAGATACAGCAAGAATAATAAAATGGAATTTGTGTCGCTTGGCTGGTTCCTGCACATAGAAAATGCCGAGATAGCCAAGGCTGAAGTCGAATGGGATGGTGACCTCGGCCCCTACATTGTCCAGCACCTTATGCATAAAGATGAAGCATTTGAAAAGTGTAAAGACATGTAATTAAGCAGCCCTTGGTGTAACTGTGTGTAATGTGGGCGTGTTATAAATTTATAAGAGGTGACTGACATGCAAAAGATTAAAATTGAGGACGCAAAAAAAGGCGACTTCATTCGCCGCAAGCCTGAGGCCAAGACGACCTTCACCGCTGGCGGATATTGCCGCTTCGAGAAGCGCTACCAGTTAGACGACTGGCACGACATCAGCCGCTGCATCTATCTCAAGAAGGGCACCGAAGTTTATGTAGGATTTGATTTTTAATATTAACCAGCCAATATAGGTGACTAAATGAAAACCATTCCTGATGATATGGATATTCCCGCATCAAGGCGGGATTTATCTGATGAGAAAAATGTACGATGGTTGCTAAGAAACTTACCTATAAAAAATAAAAACCATCCTAAATTTAAAAATGTAATCAATGAGTTGACTAAAATACTTAAATAAAGGAATTGAACTATGAGCAAACCATTGACCAGAGCACAGAGAGTAGCCCTCTTGAGTGTGTACCATCGTGACTGGGGACACTTTCAAAAGCCGAGCTACCTAGCGTGGAGAAGACAGGCAGAGCGATTGATAGGTGATGACACCTGTATAATGATACCTTGGTGTAACATGTGGTTGGGAGTTGAACCTGACGGCTATGTTCACAGTTGAATTAAGCAGCCCTTGGTGTAGCTGTGTGTGATACACCAGAACCATAGGAAAAGGACCAAGACTATGAACCGTTCAGTAAAGTTTGAGAATACATTCAGCCCATGGAAAGATAAAAGCACCTGTAATATAATATTACCCACCGATGGCCATGCCAGCCCATTTAAAGTTAAGTTTCTTAACTCAAATAGGGTGCCAAATAAAAACGATGTTGCTAAAATAAAAGCATCATTGGATCAGACAAATGCTTTACATCTTAAACCACTGATAGCTTATTATGAGGAAGATACCAACACTCTATGGCTAATTGATGGGCAGCACAGATATGAAGCAGCCAAATCATTGGGCATACCAATACATATTAAAGTTACAGATAAATATAATCCCCTCTGGATGTCTGTCTTGAATTGTAATCAAAAGAATTGGACACTCAGAAACTTTGCAGACATGTGGAAAACTGATGGACCACAAGCAAAGACATATCAAATCTTTGTTTCTTATTTAACCCTCTATGATATTTCAGCAGGATTATTGGTGGCACTATTTCAAAACAGCACCGATAGAGACATCAAAGATGGAGGCAATAGGGAATTTAAGACGGGACAATTGACTGACAAACACTTGACCCATGTAATGAAAAGACTTTCACAATTGGAGAGCATAAAACATGTAGCCGCCAACCCACCTATAGAGAACCGAACCTTTAAAAAGCAACAGTTCCAACAGGCTATGCTGAAAGCACTGGAGACAAAAGACTTTCAGTTTGACAGGTTCTTGAAAAATCTTTATTGTGCAAAACATTCATTCAATAAGTTAGCTCGTCAGTCTGATATGCTTGTAGAAATCTTTAGAATTTCAAGGAAAAGGAGTAAGTAGTTATGACAGACCAAGAAATTAGAGACATCTTTGATGAGAACCTCAATATGACACTCGGTGAACTGTCGAGGATTACTGGTAGAAGCCGCAAGGAATTACTAAACATTTTGACAGAAGAGCGAGGGTAAAAATATGAAAGAACAACAGATACATGTCTCAAATATGTATGGAGAAATAAAATGACCACACTTAAAACAGACCATCCAGCGGTAGTAAATCACACTACCATGTATCGTAAGAATGTTCACGATCCGGTGAATTATAAATATAAATTTATTAAACCGGATACGGGAAGCAAACTAGGTAAGGTAGTGAACGTAGGTAGGTGGAGAGGACTTAAATTTTATACTATTACACTGGAAGAGCGAGCTACCTGCTATAGTGGGTGTGAACATTATACCGATTGCTTTGGTAATAATATGCCATTCGCCCACAGGTTTCAAACAAAAACCACATTGCAACAAACAGTTCTCATGGCAAGAATGTCTAATGAACTAAATGATTTAGATAGAAAATATCCACTAGGATATGTAGTGCGTGCTCACATACTGGGTGACTTTTTCAATGTAAAATATGTTAAGTGGTGGGGCAAGCAATTAAGAAATAGACCATCACTAAAAGTGTATGGGTATTCTAGGTGGCATCCTGATACTACTATAGGCAAAGCATTGGACGAGCTACGCACTCGTTATCCAGAAAGTTTTTGTTTAAGATTTAGTAACAGACCGGACGATCTACTATCTGCCAACAGTGAACACATCAGTAGTGAGGGAGTGACATGTCCTGAACAAACTGGTAAGTCTAACAGTTGTGGAGATTGTGGGTTGTGTTGGACTATGAAGAAACCAATTATATTTTTAGATCACTAAAGAAAGGTAGGTAAACATGAGTAACATATGGAATGAAGAAATATTAGAGCGGCTCTTTGAAGATGCCTTAGATGAACTGATGGCAAGCGACATGTCACATGGGATGACCAACGCAGCCATTGAACAAGCGGCCACAGACATAGCCATCGAGAGATACAATGGTATGAGTGAGGTGGATATTGAACGGGAGGGAGAGAAATATAATGACTTGACTTATTCTGAATAATGAATTATTATACTAACCAACCAAGGATAATATTATGCAAACATCTATACACCATGTGACTGATATAGAAATATCTCAGACAGACACAAGAACATTTAGCACTATAAATGTTACGATTACATCAGCAGAAGGAGAAAAAATGGAACTGGTTTGTTTCCCCCATAATGCAGGTAGTGGAGAAAGAGACCACATTAACCTAGAAACAAGCGTTACAACAGGAGAATAGTAGATATGTTTGACCATGATAAAATTAACTTTAAAGTAGAGAAGTTCTCATTATATAGTAATGTATCACCGCTTGGTATCTCACACCACAAAGTCCCTGCCGATATTGGCGTAGGTCTGCGACGTGTAGATACTCAGGAACCACTGGCTATTGTGTCAGATAGTTATGAGATTACACAATACATTACTATCGTAGATCAGATCGAGGAAGCACTAAATCTGGCTGGTCTGGACCTTACCGATGCTGAGTTTACCACCAACACCTATGACAATGGTGCAAGGATGGAGTTGGTTGCCAAGTTCCCTGCCCATGCACAGGACATAGATGGCACCGGTCCAGTGATACCGCAGTTCGTCTTTCGTACCAGTCAGAACAGAACATGGGCAAACAATGGTATGATGGGTCTGTTCAGATCATTCTGTTTCAACACTCTTGTCAATGGTGATAAACTTGCCTATGCATATGGTAGACACACCAAGGGCTTCGATGCTGTTGCCTTTGGTGCCAAGATCAGGGCGGCATCAGAGTATGTATCGGGTGAGGGCCTGACGCAGATGAAGGGCTGGTACAATACCGAACTCAATCGTGATGCTGCTATTACCTTATTTACAGGCACCTTGGCAAAGCGTTTTGATAATGTTAAGCGTAAAAATGTAGCCAATAAAGTTATGCTATCCAACCTGATGAAGACCTTTGACAATGAGAACAGGCATGTTCATGGGCAGGGATTGTATGAGAAGTATGGAACACAAATGAAGGGTTCTTTGTGGACGGCCTATCAAGCAGCTACGGCATGGTCTACACATGTGGCATCACCCAAGGCGAAACGCAGCGTACATGCTACGAAGGTGCTACGTGAAGATGCGGTAAAGAAAATGTTAGTATCACCACAGTGGTTGGAATTAGAAGCAGCACATAGGAAGCCAACATGGGGAAGCGCAACCATAAACATGGAGTAAAGAAAATAAATACTTATGCCAAGTCTTTACAAAAGTCTAAGTACAGGCAACGTGTAGTGTTGGATAAGAAAAATAAATATAAACGAAATAACAAATCGGAGATAATTGATGACCAACATACATGCTAGCCTAGAAAAGCTACCTAAAAGCCACAGGCTACACCCTGATAAAGTCATGGGGTGGATCAAGACCAATACAGATATGTTGGTATCTATTCGCAAAGATGTGCGGCGGAATATTAAAGGTGCCGTTGCTCGACAAGCAGATATCGAGGGCTATATAAAGAACATGCGTAAGTATTTAAAGGATGGTGATTGGGTAGACATGTTCTGTGGTGCGGACCAGAAAGGTAGGATGACGCCTGTATGTGTGGTCATGGCCTACAACCCGGACGGTACAGCAAAACGTGATGTTGGTACATGGTATTCAGACACAGGTATCTATACAAAGGATATGAGAAATGAAGAAAAAGATTCACATTAATATGCATGAAATCCGTTCTAATAAAAGGAATGGAACGAATGACCCTGTTATTACTGTAAAAACTTATAACAGTAATACATATGGTTATGAGGTGGATATACTCGGTGCCAGTAAGGTTGTTTATAGTCCAGATAAGCCACTCTCATGTGGTGCTAGAGTTTGGATTGAAACAGATAGTGAAGTTTTGGTAGATGGGAAAACGCTTGACGCCATTCTAATGGAGAGAGAGGTATGATATGAAACGCCCCGGTGAGTGGATGTCCTCCCATGAGTGGGAACAGTATATGGAATGCAGGTATGACACCATGCCATCATGGTACTGGAATGTTGGTGAGCGACAGGCATCATATAAGAATTACATCAAAAGACTTGAGCCAGAAAAGCGCAGGGAAGGGCTGGATAAATGTCAATAATACTATACATATTTATATTTCATATTGTAGTTGCAATTATAGTTGCATAGTTTAAAATAGTATGGTATAATATATTGATTGGAAATTCTGTTAGGAGATAGAGACATGGCTAAATATAATTTTAAATCCCATGCAGAAGTGCCCAGTTCTCTGGCAAATTATGTGGTGGATGTGTGTGTATACTCTGGATTTGAAATAAATAAATTGACAGATATTAAATTGTCTGATATAAACGGTTTTCTAAATGGTATTGAAGAACAATGTAATGAGGTAGATGAATGAGTATAATAGAAGGAAAGGTCTGGGGAACAACGATCCCCCTTATCCAACGTCCACAACTGGAAGTACATAGTATCTTTGTTAATGCTGGTGGCTATTGTTCCAAGCATCGGCACCAATCAAAGATAAATGCTTTCTATGTAGAGGAAGGTGAGCTTGAAATACACAGGTGGAAAGACTATGATTTAGTTGATGTTACTGTTCTATATACTGAAGATGTATCTATTGTACCTGCCGGTGAGTATCACATGTTTAAGGCTAGGCGTGACACTAAAGCATTGGAAATCTACTGGTCTGAGCTATCTCTTAATGACATACAAAGGGAGATTGTTGGTGGTGTAGATACACAACTAAACTTCTTTACAGATAATATTGAAGATATTTTTGGTTTAAATGGGGAGAGGAAAACTGATGTCCAGTCTTTTAGAGATTAAAAAGTCCAGTAATTCAAGCACTTATACAACCCTAGAAACAACTGCTGATTATAATTCTCTGGACTTGTCTGAGAAATTAAAATATTTAATCAGTGCAAGGACTGCTATAGAGAAAGAGATTAGCTATGTAGAGAAAGACTTTCAAAGTTTTGTAGAGAGAAGGAACTTTTAATATCATGTTTATAATAGTTCAGAATATAATTAGTGCAGCACACCGAGATGCGGATGACTTCGATTGTTTTAATTTACTGACAACACCCACAGGTTTTCCAATGAAGTTCAGCACAGAAGGAGAGGCTGTAAGCTTTTTAAGTTCATTGGATATCAATGAAAATTCAAGCCCTGAAGAAGGAGAGATTAGAATTGACAGAGTTCACTGAAGAATATAATGGTCTTGTCTTTAAGTTACATACTAATATCGGTAAACTTAATATACAACTGAGAGAAGCAAACAATACCATCAAACAATTAAGAAAGGAATTATCTATAGCACGTCAAGGAAAAGGTGCAGGTAATTTATGGGCTGAACTGGATGACAGCAGAGATAATTAGTTTCTATACACACTGGAAAAAAAGACAGGAGAGACTGAGAAAATCTCTTGGCTACTCCAGTGATCTGTGGTATGCTATGTTGGATAACGGATATGAACCTACAGACTTGGACTCTGCCCTACAGTTCATAGAGGACTTGCGTGATGAGTAAAAATTTCTGGCAGAGAGAGCGATCATATTTATTTAGAAGCTTTGTACAGCAGTACAGAGAGGAGGGCTATGACATAAAGGAGGCAAGGAAGCTGGCCAAGATTGAGATCAACGAAGTTATGGAGGACAAGGAAGACTTTGTGACTAATCTTTGGAGAGAAACATTTGAAGATGTATAATATAGTATATAAAAAAAATGTACTACAAAGATATAGAACCAAACGTGAAGCACAGAGAGAGCTTGACGATAGAGCAGGACTGTGTTATATGTTAAGAGTAAAACCTTCTGAGGCATATTCAATTACGAAAGGAAGGCCCAATGCAACCAGAAGAAAAGGGGTGGAAGGGTCCATGCGATGAGTGTGGATCGTCTGACGCCAACCATCACTACCCTGATGGGCAGACACATTGCTTTGTGTGTGAAACCCATAAATTTCCAAAGGAAGTAACCACTATGGCTACAGTACAACCAACACACACCAACAATCTTAGCTCCAGCAGACTTGCTGAGTATAATGATATCCCTGATCGTAAGATCACAAAGGATACTGCCAAGAAATTTAATACCCTTACAAAGAAGAAGGGGTCCATGACAACGCACCACATATACCAGTACTATGATAGTAAAGGTAATCATATTTGTAATAAGGTGCGTGACACTGCCAATAAAAAGTTCTGGTCTGAAGGTAGCATGAGCGATGCAGGACTGTTTGGTCAGAACGTCTTCACTCAGAAGGCTAAGTTCATTACCATCTGCGAAGGTGAGGTGGATGCTATGTCTGCCTATCAGCTAATGGGGTCTCACTGGCCTGTCGTTTCATTAAAGAATGGAGCAGCATCAGCAGTATCAAACTGCAAGCAATCGTTTGAATACCTAAATCAATTTGGTAATATTGTATTATGTTTTGATAATGATAAGGCTGGTAAGAAAGCAGCCAATGATGTTGCCGAAATCTTTGAGCCTAATAAATGCAGGATCATGCAGCTTGATTTGAAGGATGCCAACGAGTGCCTCAAGGTTGGCATGAAGTCAGAAGATTTTATTAATACTTGGTGGGCGTCCAAGCCCTTCACCCCTGCGGGTATTATTAACCTGCATGATCTGGGTGATAGTCTTTATGATGAAGATTATTGTGAGACGTGTCTCTATCCATGGTCTCATTTAAATGAAAAGACATATGGTATGAGAACAGGTGAGCTTGTCACGTTCACCAGTGGTGCTGGTATGGGTAAGTCAAGTATCATGCGTGAGCTAATGCATCACCTTATGATGAACACCAAGGATAACATTGGTGTCTTGGCAATGGAGGAGAGTGTACGCAACACGACATTCAACATCATGTCTGTCGAGGCTAATGCTAGGCTCTATATTAAAGAGGTACGTGATCAATTTACCAAGGAACAGCTACGTCAGTGGCAGGAGAAAACCGTAGGCAGTAAAAGGTTCTTTGCCTTTGACCACTTTGGGTCGATCAGTAACGATGAAATCTTGGGCCGTGTACGCTACATGGCCAAGGCATTGGAGACCAAGTGGGTGATCTTGGATCACCTGAGTATCTTGGTATCCGGTCAGGAAGATAATGGTGATGAACGTAAGTCAATCGATATTCTAATGACCAAGCTACGATCCTTGGTTGAGGAGACAGGCATAGGCTTGCTACTGGTGAGCCATCTACGAAGGCCAAGCGGTGATCGTGGGCATGAGGATGGACGTGAGGTGTCTCTGTCTCACCTGCGTGGCTCTGCAAGCATAGCACACCTGTCTGATGCAGTCATTGCATTGGAGCGTAACCAGCAAGCAGACGATGAACAAGCAGCCAACACCACCACCATACGTGTCCTGAAGAACAGGTACACTGGTGACACGGGTATCGCTTGCTACTTGCATTATGATAAAGAAACTGGTAGAATGACACAGATTGATAACCCTTTTGTGGAGAATGAACAATGAGTACGATGGGTAAACGTAAACCTTTCGATAAAGCTTTATATGATGTGGCTGATAAGGCTGCTAAAGAAGCTACACTAGAATATATTAAAGATATGAACTACACTACAATAGATACTTCAGAGAGGAAAGACTTTGATATTATCTGCAAAGCTACAGAAAGCACACACCACCTCTATGAAGTAGAGGTAAAATATTCTTGGAAAGGTGATTGGAATCCTAGCTGGAGGGAGATACGGATACCCTATCGTAAGAGCCGCTTGCTAGCCAAATGGAAAGAACAATATCCTGATGCTTTGTTTACATTTATAGTATGGCGTAATGATTGTAAACAAGCATGGCATATTGATGCAAATATTTTATTTGACTGTGAAGTAAAGGAAGTGTCTAATAGAAACATCAGAGAGGGTGAGAAATTCTTTCATGTTCTAGTGGAGGATGCGTGTCTCATTAAAGTATAATGACAACAGCTATAGTTGATATTGAAACAGATAGTTTGAATGCAACAAAGGTACATTGTATTGTAGCAAGAAGTTATGAAACAAATAAAGTTAAGGCGTGGGTAGGACAGGAGTGTTCGGAGTTTGCTAGTTGGTCGCAGCAAATAGATACCTTTATAATGCATAATGGTATTAGCTTCGACGCTCCTGTCCTGAATCGTCTTCTTGGATGTAATATAAAGCTGAGTCAGATACGTGACACCCTTATTGAGTCTCAGCTTTACAATCCGATGAGGGATGGTGGTCACTCTCTTGAAGCATGGGGCAAACACCTTGGCTTTGAGAAGGGTGACTTCCATGACTTCACAGAGTACACTCCTGAGATGCTGGAGTATTGTAAACGTGATACAGAAGTGACACGTCTTGTAGCGCAGGAGCTAGAGAAGGAGGGCAAAGCTTTTAAACCTAAAGCCTATGAGCTAGAGTGCAAGGTCAGAGCCATCGTAGATAAGCAGCAAAGGAATGGCTTTGCTTTTAAATTAAAAGAGGGTATGATCTTACAGGCTCAGTTGCAAGATGAATTACAGGAGCTAGAACGTAAAGCAGAGGAAGACTTTGAACCAACCCTGATTGAATTAAAGACCAAGACCAAGGAGATACCATTTAATATTGCCAGTAGACAACAGATAGCACAAGAGCTTATAAAACTTGGTTGGAAACCTAATCAATTTGGTAAGGAGATAGAATTAAAAGATGGAACCATAAAAAAGAATGTAACTATTAATGAACTGATCCTATCAAAAATTAAATTACCAGAAGCCAAGATGTTTAATAGGTACTTCCTGTTGCAAAAACGTACTGGATTAATAAAGTCTTGGATCATGGCTTGCGAAGAAGATAACCGTGTGCGTGGTAAGGTAATGACACTGCGTACTGTAACTGGAAGGATGGCACATGCAGTTCCTAATATGGCACAAGTTCCCGCTGTCTATAGTCCTTACGGCAGAGAATGCCGGAACCTATGGACAGTGGATGATGAATCTAAGTATCGCTTGGTAGGTGTGGATGCCAGTGGCCTTGAGCTAAGATGCTTGGCACACTATATGGATGATCCTGAGTATACCAACATCGTATTGACGGGTGATGTACACACAGCCAATCAGCAAGCAGCAGGATTACAGACCAGAGATCAAGCCAAGACTTTTATCTATGCCTTTCTCTACGGTGCAGGTGCAGCCAAGATTGGTAAGATAATTGGTGGTGGTCCCAAGAAAGGACAGCAATTAATAACCAAGTTCTTAAATAACATGCCAGCACTTAAACGTCTAAGAGGAGAAGTGGCTATGTGGTCCAGTAAGGGTACGGTTCCGGCCCTAGATGGTAGGCTGCTACACATTAGATCAGAACATGCAGCATTAAACACTTTACTTCAGGGTGCTGGTGCTATAGTATGCAAGCAATGGCTTGTTCACATCATGGAACGGGTTATTAAAGCTAAACTGAATGTCAGGTTGGTCGCCTCGATACACGATGAATACCAGTTTGAGGTAGCCATCCCTGATATAGAAAGATTTTGTAGGCTAGCAAAGGAGGCAATGACACAGACAGCAAAGACACTAAAGATGAAGTGTGAATTAGACTGTGATTATAAAGTTGGAAAAACATGGGCTGATACACATTAATTACTTGACACCCTCAATCAGGTAGTGTATACTGATGGAGTTGTGGTAGTAGACAAACACAATATCAACAGCCATAATAGTATGGCACTAAACACAAAGGATACTTTTAATATGCCTATTCAACCTTTATATCTAACGGGTAAATGCTATTGGGCCTCAGTGATCGAGCCTAACAGTACGTTTGAACCAGCTTGGCAAGTCGATCTCTGCCTTGATGAAGATACCAAAGCTCTGGTTCAGGAGGCTGGTTTAAAGATACGTAATAAAGACGATGAGCGTGGTGAGTTTGTCACGTTGAAGCGTAAGGTGCAGGGTAAGAATGGTCCACGTCAGGCACCTTCGGTAGTGGATTCCCAAAATAACTCTTGGGATAAGAAACTTATTGGGAACGGTAGTGTGATAACGGTAAAGGCCCTTCCCTTTGAGTGGAACTATGCAGGTAAGGCAGGTGTATCTGCTGACCTTGCAGCAGTTCAGGTAGTTGAGTTGGTTGAGTATGGGGATAAAGGATTTGATGTTGTTGAGGGTGGCTATGTCAATGAAGCAGCCGCTGAGATGTCAGACGATATTCCTTTTGGTAACTAGGTGAAGGTAGGGGTGTTGCATTTTAGTTTGGTGGTGTAACACCCCTATTTTATTATGAAAAAAATTGAAACATTAGTAGAAGATATCTACGAGCTTTTTAATCTTACTCCTATAGAGAGGGATGAGAAAGAAGTAGATGAACTTATAGATAAATTTGGTGATATGGTTAAAGTTCATATCAAAGAATTTATGTATAGTAAACCAAGAGACAGCGGCTCTCTGAGATTGTCCAGTATAGGTAAACCTGATAGGCAAATATGGTATGATGTTCATACGGAAGCAACAGAAGAGCAGCTACCGCCAAGCACACGTATTAAATTTCTATATGGATATATTCTTGAAGAACTTTTATTACTCTGTGCATCCGTAGCTGGTCATACAGTAGAGGCGCAACAGAAAGAGGTCTCGGTAGAAGGAGTGATAGGTCATCAGGATGCGATTATTGATGGGGTTCTTGTGGATTGTAAGTCTGCTTCTGGTAGAAGCTTTGATAAGTTTTCAAAACATACACTGGCAGACGACGATCCCTTTGGGTATATAGCACAGATATCTGCTTATGCTCAAGCCAATGGCATAGATAAAGCAGCCTTCCTTGTCATAGATAAATCTACTGGTAAGGTTTGCTTGACGCCAGTTCATTCAATGGAGATGATTAATGCTGGTAAAAGGATTAGGCTTCTTAAAGACATTGTTGGTAGAGATAGAATACCTGATAGGTGCTACGATCCTGTACCTGATGGTAAGTCTGGTAACTATAAGCTTTCTATTGGTTGTGTTTATTGTAGACACAAGAGTATGTGTTGGTCTGATGCTAACCAAGGCAAGGGCATCAGGACATTCAAGTATGCGAATGGTAACAGGCACTTGGTGCAGATTACGAAGACACCTGATGTTGAGGAAATAATTAATTAAACATGCATTGGAAATACCACAGGAAGCCTGATCCTAAAAGTCATTTTGGATTTGTCTATCTCATTACAAACAAAAAGACGGGCAGAGCTTATGTAGGTTGCAAGCAATACTGGCATCCAGTGAAGAGGAAGAAAGGGAGTACCAAGGCAACCAAGAGAGAATCCAACTGGATTATTTACATGGGTTCCTCTAAATTATTATTGGAAGATATTAAGAAGCTCGGCAAGAGAAGCTTTAAGTTTGAGATAATCTCGGAGTTTAAAAATAAAAGAAGCCTAAAATATTATGAACTATATTATCAGATGAAGTATAATGTTTTATCCTCTACCTTGGAAGGTACAGATGAACCAGCATATTATAATAATTATGTGGGTGGTAAGTTCTATAGGCCAGTACAAGAGTTTAAGAATGAACCTGCAAGATTTAAATAGTATACTACAGTTACAATCGGAAGAGTTTACAAACTCAGAGAATCTTTTATTCTTATCAGTTATATATCAGGCGTTGCTTGATGTTACTGAACCTAGAGTTGAGAATGAAACTACGAGCATAACATCTATCAGGGATCAGGCAGCGGCTTGGTTCTTTGCGTCAATAGGTATACCAAGTCAGGACTTTGAATTTATCTGTGATAATGCCGGTCTTAAACCTTCACTGGTCAGGGATTTTGCAGCCTATGTTATTAATTCAGATGATCCGGGTGAGGCTAGAAATAAATTGAACCTTATATGGAAAGGAGGTAAGAATGAATAGTCATTTAAAAGAAACACGCATGACCTATGTAGAACACTTTTGGTTTGCCTTGACATTTGCAATGGAAAGTGCTTTTATGTCGGTAATACTTTTTATACATGCAATTTTCCCATGTATTTTCTCACAGTATTTTACACAATGGATGAACAGTTGCCATGCCAGACTACAAAGACGATCAAGAACTAAACAATGAATCAAGAGATAAGTATATCTTGAGAAGACTAAGAGAAGACAGAGAGCAAGTAGAAGCAATAAAAGAAGGAGAAGCTTTAGACAAACAAATAGGAGGAGATCATTACAAAGATTGTAAGATACAACCTGTCGAGTACATACATGCTAATCAATTAGATTACTTTGAGGGCAATGTAATTAAGTATGTAACTAGACACAGAACAAAGGGAGAAGGCAAAAAAGATATTGAAAAAGCCATACACTATGCTGAACTAATACTAGAACTATATTATAAATAAGAAAGGGGAGCCATGCCAAACAACCACCTACCAACTCTTTACCAAGAATTTATTCACCTATCAAGGTACTCTCGTTGGCTATATGATAAAGAGAGGAGAGAAACTTGGCCCGAAACAATAGGGAGATACTTCTCTTTCTTTAAAGAGCATCTGAAAGAACTACATGATTATAATCTATCGGATGCTCTGATAAAAGAATTAGAGGATGCTGTCCTGTCCCTTCAGGTAATGCCCTCTATGCGGTGCCTTATGTCAGCCGGTGAAGCTCTAAAGAGGGAGAACATTGCAGGATATAACTGCTCTTATGTTGCCATTGATCGTGTGCAATCTTTCGATGAGATACTCTACGTACTTATGAATGGTACTGGTGTAGGGTTCAGTGTTGAGCGCCAGTTTGTTTCCAAGCTACCTGAAGTAGCAGAAGATTTCCACCATACAGATTCCACGATCCTTGTTGCTGATAGTAAGATGGGGTGGGCGAAAGCATTGAAAGAACTTATTGGTATGCTGTATGTAGGGCAGATACCTAAGTGGGATTTAAGCAAGGTGCGGCCAGCAGGTTCTCCCCTCAAAACATTTGGTGGTAGAGCGTCGGGACCAGAACCCCTAGAGTCGCTGTTTGAGTTTTGTATTAAAGTATTTCAAGACGCAGCAGGACGCAAGCTTAACTCCATAGAGTGCCATGACATTGTATGCAAGATAGGTGAGGTTGTAGTAGTGGGTGGTGTGCGTAGGTCTGCCCTTATTAGCCTGTCTAACCTGTCTGATGATCGTATGCGTCATGCCAAGGCTGGTCAGTGGTGGGAAGCCAATCCTCAGAGAGCCTTGGCTAACAACTCTGCTTGCTACACAGAGAAGCCGGACATAGGTATCTTTATGGATGAGTGGAAAGCTCTCTATGATTCCAAGTCAGGTGAGCGTGGTATCTTTAATCGTGAGTCTGCTGTAAAGATGGCTGCTGCCAATGGTCGAAGGCAGACAGAAGGGCTGGAGTTTGGTACTAACCCTTGCTCAGAGATTATACTAAGGGATCGTGAGTTCTGCAATCTATCTGAAGTTGTTGTTAGGGTGGATGATAACCCCGATACTCTAAAGAAAAAGGTCAGGCTTGCAGCTATTCTGGGTACACTGCAATCAACGCTTACAAACTTCCGGTATATTTCCAAGACATGGAAGAAGAACTGTGAGGAAGAGAGGCTGCTTGGTGTTTCTCTTACAGGTATAATGGATTGTAAATATACTAATGGCAAGGCTCCTAAACATGTATTGCCAGCCCTGTTACAGGATTTAAAAAATGAAGCGATAAGAACAAACGCAGAGTTTGCAAAGAGTATAGGCATCCCCCAGTCTGTTGCTGTTACCTGTGTTAAACCATCAGGTACGGTAAGCCAGTTGACTGATGCAGCATCTGGTATCCACGCAAGGCACAATCCTTTCTACATACGTACAGTACGAGGAGATAAGAAAGACCCGCTGACAAAGATGATGACAGAGTATGGCTTCCCCGTAGAGAATGATATTATGAAGCCTGATCATACCTCTGTCTTCTCATTTCCAATGAAGGTAGAGAGGAGTGCGGTCTTCCGTACCGACCTGTCAGCCATCGAGCAGTTGGAGCTATGGCTTCAATATCAAAAGTATTGGTGTGAGCATAAACCTTCTGTGACTATCTCAGTAAAGGAACATGAATGGATTGACGTGGGTGCATGGGTATATAAACACTTTGAGTATATGAGCGGTGTGTCCTTCCTGCCCTTTAGTGAGCACACGTATCAACAGGCACCCTATCAAGATTGTACTGAAGAAGAATACAAAGAGTTTGTCAAGAAGATGCCAAAGAATATTGATTGGAGCAGGTTGTCTGACTGGGAAAATATTGACATGACTACCGCATCACAAGAGCTAGCCTGTGTTGCAGGAGCTTGTGAGATATGAGTGTAAAAAAACTCTTGACAAACCATTGGGAAGTATGTTACACTATTGATATTAAATATCTTTGAAGGAGATTATAATAATGATTAGTGCAGAAAAAATGGACCACATGAATTTCCTTCTAAAGGAAATAAAAATATTGGAGGGAAAAATAAGACACCATGACACAGGACATATTCATACAACTATTCGTACCCTAGAAGAAAGAGTAAAGGAAGTTCAAAGTGATATGCTAAAGGAAGAAGGAAATAAAAGTAAATGAGAAAGGCACCCAATACAGTATACATAGGCTACGATCCTAAAGAGGATACAGCCTATGAAGTTTTAAAGTTTACCATCGAGAGAATAGCTGTAGATAATGTACGAGTTGTCCCCATAAGGCGTGATATTGTGGAACGTATGGGCATGTACACCAGAACATATGATACAGTTGATGGTCAGGACATTGATACCATTGATGGCAAGCCTTTCTCAAGCGAGTTCAGTTTTACTAGGTTCTTGGTTCCAGCCATGAATATGTACGAGGGCTGGGCGTTGTACATGGATTGTGATATGTATCTACGCACTGATATTAACGAACTGTTTGAAGAATACAAAACAAATTACTACCCACTGTACTGTGTCAAGCATCAGTACGAACCGGGTGATGGCTTTAAAATGGATGGCCGTAAGCAGGAGAACTACCGTCGAAAGAACTGGTCTAGCTTTATGCTGTTTAATTGTAGCCATGAGCTTAATAAAAAGCTGACCCCTGAAGTTGTTAATACAATGCCGGGTGGTTGGCTGCATGGCTTTGAGTGGTTGCCTGATAAGGACGGTGATATAGGCAAGATACATGAAGAATGGAACTGGCTGGACAATCATTCACCGGAGGATATGGATGCCAAGAACGTACACTTTACCACGGGTGGTCCTTGGTTTAAAAATTGGAGGTGTAGTCGAGCTACGGATGGCAAGTATGCTGCAGAATGGAATGGAGATTACACCTACTTGATAGGCACTGGTAAAATACAACCACTGGATATTGTTTAATGAAGTATAAGTTTGTTACATGCTTTAATGAGGGCTACCTACAGAAGATGACATCTCAGTTGCTTACTCTGATGAGTACAGCTTGGGAACCCTCTATAGAAATTCATTGCTATTACTATGATATAGATATTAAAAACTATTCTCTTCCCAAGGCCAACCATATTTTCTATCATAACCTAGAGGAAGTGGAAGATTTTAATGAGTGTATTGCGGCCAATAAAGTTCACGACGGCACTGAAGGAGGGAGTGTTCAGTATAACCGTTCTATAGATGCAATAACATTTATCCCTAAAGTAGTAGCATTGACTGAGGCAGCATTTAATAATGAAGATTGCTGGTTGTTTTGGATTGATGCTGATACCATGTCAAAGAAGAACATTCAAGTGGATGATCTTGATAAGCTTATGCCAATCAACGGTGACAAGTGTGATGTGGTTTACCTCACAGATAAAGAAGGAGACCCTGATTATTTTCTACAGGGCTTTAATCTGGGGCGTCAGACACCAGTGGATATGTTGGGTGATCTGCGTGGCTCCTATATCTCTGGAGAATTTCTAAACTATCGTGAGTGGTATGATGGTTTTATTATGAGTAGGCTAATGACTATCTATACTGCTCATGGTATGAGAGTACATGAAGTAAGTACAGAAGATTCAATAGTCCAAGACTTATTCATACATCTTAAAGGCAGTACTAATATTGCCCTGCGTGACAGTAGTGGCAAGCGTATGTTTAAATTATCTGATGAAGAAACATCCCCGGATATATTGCCAAACAGGTACAAGCAGCTTGCCGATATTGTGCGTCTATATAAACCCAAGACTATCCTAGAAACAGGAACATGGAATGCTGGCCGTGCAATTGAAATGGCTCTTGCAGCCTTTGAAAATAATGATAAAGTTCATTACATTGGGTATGATCTATTTGAAGATGCGACCATAGAGACTGATGAAGAAGAGTTTAATGTAAAACCACATAATACTTTGGCAGCGGTTGACAAAAGACTATCAGAGTTTTCAAGATCAATGTGGAAAACTTCTGATAAGACCTTTACATTTGAGTTATATAAAGGCAATGTACGTGATACCTTAAACAGTCTTTACATTGATGAAGTTGATCTTGCCATGATAGGCAGTGGCAACAGTACCAAGACTGTTGAACATGAATATAGTGTATTAAAAAATGTTCCCATTATAGTGATGGATCATTTCTTTACAAAGGATGATGATGAAAATATTCCGCCAGAAGAATACCATGGTATTAAAACCATCTTTGATAAGATACCCACCAAGAAAGTTGATGCTCAAGAAACTACTGAGGATGGCTGGACTGTGTTCGATGAGTCCACCAATGCTAGGAAGTATATTCTGCCTTCTGGCGATAGTGTTGTTGGCGGCGGGCATACTCATCTGTGTTTAATTCTATCTGATGACTCATTAGAAGATTGTCCTGATGAATTAAAACGAGTACCTGTAGTTGTGCATCCAAGAGATTGTGTACCTAAAGATTATATCCAGAATAATATTAAATCAAATATGCAGTTACTGGATGACAATAAGTTTGTAATTAAACATCCGCCTCATAAAGACATGGCTATCTTAATTTCGGCTGGCCCCTATATTAATTTTAAAAAATTAAAACAGCTTATTAAAAAGAATAAGAATGCCAAGGTGGTGTGCGTTAAACATTCTTATCCAATCCTGTTGGAGAATGGCATTGATCCATGGGCATGTGTAATCCTTGATCCACGCCCTATTACTGGCGTCTCTACACATGGTATAGTACGTAAAGAATTGTTTAAGAAGCTGGACTCTACTACTAAATTCATGCTTGCATCCATGACCGATCCCAGTGTTACCAAGTACCTGCTGGAGAAGGACTGTGATGTATGGGGATGGCATGCCTTTACTGACTCTTTAAGAGATGACTCAGAACAAGGTAGAGAAATTAAAAATCAACAGGTCAAGATCACTGAAGAACTGGGCCTACCTAAAGGGGCTACCCTTATCACAGGCGGTACGTGTGCAGCCATGAGAAGTATTGGTATGCTACATACAATGGGCTTCAGAGATATACATCTATTTGGCTTTGATTGCTGCATGGAGCAGCCCACCAAGGAACAGATGACTGAGACTACAGGAGATTTAGAAGGTGGTGAAGCACCCAGACCTAAATACTTCCAAGTAACAGTAGATAATAATACCTACTGGACCACAGGTGAGCTTCTGGCCATGGCGCAGGACTGTGAGAAGATATTTGACGATGAAGGTCTTCAAGGTGTCTTGACATTCCATGGCGAAGATACTATGGTAGCTGATCTATGGCGTATCAAGGAAGAGAAGGAGAAACGCCCACAATTTGAAGGTCATTATGATTGATAGTAATAAACTTCTGAACAGAACAGAACCATCTAAAAGATATTCAGATTTAATTTCTGAATATAAAGATATGCACAAGTCAGCAAAGGGCATGTTCAATGGACGTAGCCTTGTAAAGTATATTGATATTATTAAAGACTACCTAGAAAATAACGAATGTAAAACACTTATTGATTATGGTTGTGGCAAGGGACTTCTATATACAGATGATTATGAATTGGTAACTGAGAAGAAAAAGTTTTATAAGAATCTTAATAAGCCATTACCTGAGTACTGGGGTCTTACTAAACATGCTTTATATGATCCCGGCCATGAAGAACATAGCAAGCTTCCAATAGGATTATATGATGCAGCTATATGCACTGATGTACTGGAGCATGTCCCAACATCCGATCTTAACTGGGTGATACAGGAGATATGTAGCTATGCACAGAAGATGGTATTTCTAAACATAGCTTGTATGCCAGCCTTAAAACATCTGAAAGATGGTAGCAATGCCCATGTCTCATTGCATAGTCCGTATGATTGGCTTCAGCTTATTGCTAAAATTATAGATGAAAGGACTAAAACTAAAAATGATTTGATTGCTTATATTTTCTTTGATGTATATGATGAAAATAAAAAGCTGGTAACAGAAGGATATAAAATTCATAAGCGTATTAACATTGTGCCTTTAACTCAGATAGATGAGGAAAGAGGTGTTACCTTAATAGGAGAAGAAGAATGTTAGGAATTGCAGATTCAATTATTGGAGTAGCAGGTAAGGTTCTCGACAAGTTTGTAGAGGACAAAGACCTGAAGACCAAGCTAGACTTTGAGCTACGTAAAGCATACTCAGATGCTAACATTGCTCAGATAGAAGTAAATAAAGAACAGGCAAAGCATCCTAGCCTGTTTGTTGCAGGGGCAAGACCCAGCATCATGTGGATATGTGCCTTTGGTTTGGGTTGGCAGTTCGTATTCCTGCCTATTGCAACATGGTATATTGCCTTTACGGGCCAGCTAGTACCATTACCCAATATTGAGACTGAGGGATTGATGTCTCTGACATTGGCGCTCTTAGGTCTTGGTGGTATGCGTACCTTTGAGAAGAAGAATAATACACATAGAAATAATATGAAGCATCGCTAATGCATTTACTTTCTATAGATGAATTTGACAGCAGGAGAATAGACAGGCTCTTTACTCATGCCAATACTTTACAACTAGGCATACCGCCTCAACCCCCACAGTCTAAAAAGATTCTGGCAAATCTTTTCTATGAGCCATCTACCCGAACCAGTTCAAGTTTTTTTTCAGCCATGACAAGGCTGGGACATACTGTGCTGCCTATTAATGAGGTCATTTACTCCAGTGTAACCAAAGGAGAAACACTGGAAGATACAATAAAGACTTTATCCAGCTATGTGGACATCATTGTCTTGAGACATCCTTCTGTAGGGGCATCTAAAGCAGCCGCCAAAGTTTCTTCTGTGCCTGTTATTAATGCTGGCGATGGTATAGGAGAGCATCCTACCCAGACATTGCTTGATCTATATACAATCTGGAGAAAGTTTAAACATATAAATAATCTTACCATTACCCTGATGGGCGATCTGAAGAATGGAAGGACTGTTCATAGTCTGGTCAATGTTCTTCGCAAGCTTTATAATGTTAATATTAATCTTGTCAGTCCTGATAATCTGCAGCTTCCCTACTATCTTGATAATGCAATTCCTAAATCAACTTCTCTTACAGAGAATATATGCAGGACAACAGATGTACTTTATATGACCAGAGTTCAGAAAGAACGAGGATCAATCGGGGAGTATAAACTTACCAAGGATCATGTCGATCTCCTTAAAAAGAATATGATTGTGATGCATCCCTTTCCCAGACAGAATGAAATACCTACATGGTTCGATACAGATCGAAGAGCCTATTACTTTAAGCAAATTCAAAATGGTTTGTATGTACGCATGGCTATCCTTAGTGAAATTATAAATGCTAAATGAGAAGCAAGAGAAGTTTGCCCAGTCGTATATCCTGCACAGGAACGCAACTGAAGCAGCCAAGGCGGCAGGGTATGCGGCAGGTTCAGCAGCCAATCAGGGCTATAGACTTATCCATGATGAAGCGATTGCTGAGAGGGTAAGAGAACTGGAGAATGAACTTGTAACCAATGTAGATGTCATTGAAGAGATTGAAAATCAATATACATTTGCAAGAGCGAATGGTCATACCAATAGCGCACTCAAAGCTCTGGAATTACTGTCTAGGATTAGGGGTAACAATTCTGACATAGAAGGTGGTCTTGATGAAAAGTCTTTGGAGGATGGGATAGTACAGTGTCTTAATATCTTGGGCGCTGATAAAGTATTTACCATGCTGAACAAGTGTGACTTCATGGAGGAAGAGGAAGAGGATACCGATGATACTGATTAGTCCGCCCTTTGGTAATTATATTTCCTTAAAGGGATGTACCAGTGTAAGGGGTAGCTATACTTATTTAAAGAGAAGGGGACTGGTAAAACAAATTATAAAAACCCTTCGGCCAACAAAGGGTGGATGGAGGAACTCTATTGGACTACGCAACAAGGGCATCTCCAATATAAAGAAGTATGATAAAGACAGTATCTACAGCATCACCGCCCTTAAACCCGTCTCTAAACTTTACTATCCCCCTTGGTCTGTTCTACACTTTCAGATACCCAAAGAAATATCATTGGAATTAAACATTGGATGTCCCAATGTCTCTGGTATATCAGAACTTAAAAACTATCACATTATAGATTTCGTAGAGAAGTTTGATAGTATAATAGTTAAAGTTCCACCCACATTTTCACTGGATGATATTGCAAGACTATATGATCTAGGCATAACCAAGTTTCATTTAAGTAATACGCTGCCCATGGTAGATCATAATGGAAATGGATATGGTGTCAGTGGCAAGAGATTAAAAGAACACAACCTCCCCTTTGTGGAGAGCACTGCCTCTTTCTTTAAGCTAAAGAATACTCCGGTATCCATCATAGCTGGAGGAGGTATATATAAATCAGAAGATGTGGAAGATTATTACAATGCAGGAGCTACAGACTATAGCCTGAGTACCATATTCTTTACACCTTGGAAGGTGCCTGAAGTGCTGGATACCATTAAACATCTAAATCAACAGCAGGTGGGGTAGGATGGCCGTACAGAGGCATCTTATTTTACCCCTACCACTACTACCTGTGTGTTAAAGAAGGCTACTGTACGGGCCTCTATGGGCCTTTAAAGGGGTATCTAGGAGTAATATGGGGTGATAACTTCCCCATCCTCATGCGATACACTGAAAACATCATCAGGAAATTCATTTACTAACATATCTTCTACCCCTAATTTAAGGGTGAAGACACTGGCAGCACACCCTGCACATGATCCTGTGAGCTTAACGTGTACGTTCTTGGCTTCTTCATCATAGGATAGTAGTTCTATACTACCACCGTGCATGGCAATAGCAGGTGCTACCCTGTCAGCCAAAGCAGATTCTATCTTGGCAAAGAGTGTCATTCATATAGCTCTTGGTTGGTAGTCATAGGGGTTTTTCATTATAACAGAACCACCATGCTTTTTAGATACTCCGGGTTTATATGTACTAATAGCATGTGCATAAACACCTTCATCATCTACAATTTTCTTTAGAGATCGAAGAAGTTTTCTAGCTCTATCAAAATTTTGTTCTCCTATAGCAACAGAAGCTTCTCTTGCAAGCCACTGTGGCCTATTATATACCCTTAATTGTTTATGTTCATTAGCATACTTAGCTAGAGCATCATCTACCTCTTCTTTAAAAATATCAAAAGGAATATTTATTCTTCCTTTCTCTACTCTAAACTTATAATTAGCTCTCAGATTTTCAGCATGTTCTTTTTCAAAACCATATTGGGATTCTAATATTCTTAATGTCTTATCAACTTTTTCACTCACAGTTCCTCTACTACCCTTTAGAAAATCAAACTTCTCACTCATACGATGTGTTAAATCTCCAATATGTTCAGCTATGTAAGGCACCACTCCTCCTGACATTTTATCCTGAACCCCCAACATAGCTATTTCAGGCGACCCTCGTTGATTATAAGCTAGTTCGCTGAAAGCTTTTTCTCTTAGGTGTTTTAATAATTCTGGATTATCTTCAAGAGTAGCATCAGCTACTGTTTTTGGTTCAAACAATGCTTGTAAACCTGTCGTCACAGGATTAGCAAGTCTTGCAGCTTTTGAAATAATTTTAAGTGCATTGGCTAGTCCTGCACTTGGTTCGTCAGGTGATGGTGGTTTTGTGCCTGATTCTCTTCCTAATTTTACTTGATCAGGATATGTTAATAAAAGACTATCTCCACCTTGTTCTTCTCTCATATTTTTATATGAAAAAGAATCATATCCATGTTTTTTATTAATTTTTTTTAATGCTTCAAACCACTCTCTTTTATTTTGAGTACTTAATTCAGATTTAACTCTTGCCTTATCTCTTATATTTACTTTTGTATTTAATTTTTTATCATACTCATCTACTAATTTTATTAAATCTTTTAAATATGTTATATCTAATTTACCATCTCTTTCTAATCCATCTCTTACAAGATTTGGACTAATCATTATTCTATCTTTTTTATATTCAAATATAATAGGAGGAGAATGTCCTTCGTCTTTAGCTTCCTCACTAAGTAAGTATTTTTCAAGTCGTTTGAACTCTTCAGGGTCTTCTCTTTCAGACATACGAATCTGTTTCCAATAACTAGGATTTTGAAAAGAATTTACATCCATAATTCTAGCAGGATTAATATCTTTTTTTAGTTTTAATAAAAGATTAGATTCATCTTGTCTATCAGTAAGAAAATCAAGGCTTCTTGGTTCACTTGCTACATGAAATCCAATATCTGAACCCGGTTCTTTACTTATAAATTTAATGTCACCTGACTTTATAAGTTGTTCAGCATGAGGTGTGCGATGATATACCTGTTTGTCATATTCAGCCATTGTTTACTTTCCCATTATGTTAGAAAGGATATAAAAAAATATCAACATCCCTATTCCATATATCCAAATACCTGTTATCATTACTTATAGCTCCATATCCACGGTCTGGGATTCTCCTGACTGTCTTCTAGGTCATCCAAGTGTATGAACCTTTTGACGGCTGCTCCTCTTTGTGCTACACCTATGCCTGTCATACCACATCCCAAAGCTAGACGTACCAATCTCAATGCTGGCTTGCCCATAACCAAAACATCAACAGCCCTGCCCTGTACATGTGCTGAATATCTGGCACCACCTATTGCCATGTTGTGTGCGGGATGTCTATACCCCGATGTAATAATCATAGGCTCATTAAATTTTATTCTTAGCTTCTCAAGTTTCGACATGAACCCTTTGTTCATATCATACTCTCCAGTACCTCTACAAGCCAGTTCTTCTCTTGTAAAGAATTGTGAATTGATAGACATTACTTTATTATTCTCTCCATTAAGTTATCCAGTTTACTTTCTACACGATCAAAACGACTCATAATTTTAGCAAGGTCTCTCTCGACTTCAGCCTTGAGTGCATACTCCTTTGCCATTTCCTCTCTGGTTCTGCTAACCAACTTCCTGTTCTCCTCTATTTTTATACCAATCCCTCTCATCCACCACACAAATGAACCACAGGCAAGACTTAGTATGGCATTCCAGATCATGTGGCTTGATGCTTCCATTACTACTTACTCCCTAATATTTTTTTAATATAGTTTCTTGTTTCTTTAGGCAGTTCTTCTAAATTACCACCCCTTTTTAACCATTTTTTAGTATTACCTACTCCAAAATTATAAGCTATAAGTGCATCTCTATCATTTCCAAATGTTTTTCTTAATGCGTTAAAATACTGCGCTCCAAATACTACATTTTTTTCTGGGTCATATACTTCTTCTGGAGTTAAACGCTTTCCATACATTCCATGTGCATAAAGCTGCTCACCATCTTCAGTAACTCTGCCAAAAGCTGTCTTAGGCATAAGCTGCATTAAACCCATAGCTCCTTTTGGGCTGTCAGGTGTATTTTGATTTCCAGAACTCTCTGCTTGAATTATTTTTCCTATAATTGGATCATCTTCTATAATTTTTTGTATAGTTTTATTATCTTTCCAACCATATTTATCTATATCTACAGGAGTTGGCACAGCGGCAGCTTGAGTATCGTCTCCATCTCCAATATAATCAGAAATAAAACCACCTTCTTTCATACCCAATAAACTTTCCAAGTACTCTTCAAAAGCATCAGTACCAACAAAAGGAACTTCTGCTCTTCTATCAGTACTTAACGCACCTGTAAATGGTGTATTCCTTGCTAACCAGTTAGCCAATGTACGTGGTCTATCATCTCTAAGGGCATTCAAACCTTTTACTAACCTTTCCGCTTTAGTAGCTACAGGACCAAGAGCGGTTGCAATAAAAGACTGTCCATACTTCTCACTCTCAACAGCACTGATTAACACATTGCCATAACCCAGTAAGTTACTTTGCTGTAGTAGTTTAAACATTAATTCCCAATCTTCTAGGTCATCCAACGGACTATCATCTGCATCTTCGTATTTAATAGCATCCTTCATTATTTGAGTACCATACATGGCTGATAATAACAAACCAAATGTTAATCCATATCTGAAAGTCCCTTCAAAATTAGGCATCCTTGCTTCTATACCACCTTGTCTATTTCTATGTACTGGACTTAAAGGTTTGATTACATCTTTATAAAGTTTAGGTGCAATAGTATTACCAAAGACCATCATAAATCCTTTAAGCTGTGCTACTAAAGCAAGATTTGGGTTACTCATCCATAGTGGTCTATTCACTACATTAGGAGACATTATAATTTCATCTATTGTTTTAGTCAAAGCTCTCTTAATTATAAGAGGAGGTTGTGGCGCTTGCCCTTCTATTAAATCACCTGTAAAAATATCAGTATCTAAAAATTTATCTTTAGCTGTAAATCTTTTAGTGACTATTTCATCTGTTATAGGTTGACCTAGTAATTTAAACTGAGCTACAGCTTGTTCCTCAGTTATATTACTTTCAGCCCATGCAATAGCTTCTTGTTCTACTAAAGGTAAAGCTTTTTCACCAGCGACTTCTTGGCTCATAAGATCAAACTGGCTAGCATACTTAGCTAATTGTTTTTTAGTTGGTGGTTTACCCTTCTTACCCTTGGGTTCCTTAATCTCCTTTATCTTAATCCTTTTTCTATTGAATAGATTTTTTAAACCTTGTTCATTTAATCTTTTTCTTGCTTTGATTCCTTCTGGGGTTGGTTTATTTGTTTTAAACTCGTCTGAAACAAGAAGTATATCTTCCTGAATCTGCCGACTAACAGCTACAGAAGCCATCTGCCTACTAAATTGAGTTACCTGTGCAAGAAAAGTTGCTTTAAAAAAGGCATCAGTAATTCTTCTATTAACACTGATATCTCCTATGTCTCTAATAACATCAGTTAAAGCTAGATCAGCAGTTTGTTGAATTGAATTAAAAGAATTTTCTAACTCACCAATAGGATGTTTAGGTCTGATACTTCTAATAGCTTTATCTAAAGATACTTGTCCTGCTTTTAAAGCACCCCATATAGCATGTTTAGGATTAACCCTACTCAAGACCAAGATAGGTTCCGATAAAGAAATTATACCAGCATAAGGAAGTGTAGTTATGTAACCTGCTGTTACAAGAAACTCATTAACCCCTCTTGAAAAAGGATTCCCCATTATTGGACCTTCATTACGTTTATAATTTCCTTGAAGTGCTTGATAAATGTTTTGAGTTCTTTTAATCTCCTCTTCTGTAAGACCTAATTGACCTGCTTTATCATTAAAATTATTATATAACTTTTGTATCTCCCTTCTTCGTGCAGCATTAATAATATACTTATTAATAATTCCTTGAGCATTATTATTAACTAAACCAGCTTTATCTAGTTCTTGAACAACTTCTATAGGAATTATACGAGCCTCTTCAAAACCTTTTTTTACAATTGGTACGCCTGTTCCTTGTTTAGCCTGTTCAAATAGATTAAGTTCTGCATCTGGGGAATATGTTCCTTTATTCTCAACAATATTTGCTACAATTTCTTCAGCATACTTAGCTAAAGCTGCCCTAGTCTTAGGATCATTGGCTTTATTATTTTTTAATATATTTACAAATTCTCTTTTAGCCTTTCCTTTTCCAAAACCTGCCATTGGAATTTTATAGCTTTGTGTTAAATAATCTATAACATAATCTACTTCAACTCCACTGTCTTTTAATTTTTGTCTTTCATTATCAAGTAGTTTTCTTAGTGGAACTGTCACTTCTTCTATTATTTTAAGTTGCTTTTCTCCTTTTGGACCTTTATACTTATCCATATCTAAATCCAAACCGTGTAAAGTTCTACCTACACCTTCATTTATATTTTTTTCAATTGGCCTTGTAAAAGGAAGTTTAACTGTCTTACCTTGTTTTTCTATTACTTTTGTTTGAAATATATTAGCACTTTCTTTAAGACCAGTTCCAGCTTCTACACTAACATTATTAAAGTAGTTAGATAATTGATTATAAAGTTTATCAGTTAATGGATTTTTAGCTGCAGCCTCCTTTAAAAAAGTAACTGATCTTCTTACAATACGATCAGCAGGGGTATTTCTATTAGCTGATTCAGCAGCATCACTTGTTTCTAATTCTTCAGCCCTGTTAATAACTCGACTATCTTCAAATTCTGCTTCCGTAACTTGTCTTAATTCTTCTTCATTTTTTTGAAGCTCTTCTGCCTTTAGTCTGGCTTCTCTCCTTGATTGGGGAGCCAATGCACCCATCACAGCACCGGGTGCGCCACCACCTACTAAACCTAAAGCAGCTTCATCAACTACCTTCTTACTAAACTCTGCTAATTCAGGAAGTTTACCAGCAGCAGCGGTGGCTGCTAACTCTGTACTGGCTGCTTGTGCGCCTTCAGTTAAAGCTCCTATACCGCCAACCTTGCCAGCCTGTTTTAAACCACTACGTAAAGATTCTATAGAAGCAGCCTTTAAGCCTCTCTCTACAATTTCTTCAGCAGCTTCTTCAGAAGTTTGTTTTGCAATCTGTCTTTTTACTTCTGTTTTTCCCACAGATTTAGCTAGGCTGTCCAAGAAAGCACCAGCAAAGAATCTATCAAGTATACCGCCCACTCCTCCGCTTATAACACCAGCAGTCTTAGCAGCAGTTTCATCGGCACCTAATTCTTTAGCTCGTTTGTACCCTTCACCAGACATCATTATATAACCTGATCCAAAGGTAAGTATCACATTAGTAAGAATAGCTGCTGGCACACCAACAACGGGTATAGCAGCCATAAAAGGTGTCAAAGCTCTAGCGGCAGCAAGACCACCAACTGCGGGTGCAAGTGCAGGGAGGGCTTCAGCCAACAATGCTTTTGTACCTGTAACTCCTTTGTCAACAGCATCGGCAAATTGACCATCAGCCATATCATCAGATATTTTACCAGCAGTTTCTACAACTGATCCAGTAATTTCAGGCTGGGGTCTTTCTGCTCTATCTTTTAAATTTTGTGCAGCATCTGCTCTAAAGCTTGCAGCAGTTTCATCAGCACCTAATTGATCAGCAAGCAAGCCAAAACCTTCATTGAACATAGCATACATACTATCAATACCAGCCCCTAGTCTATTAGACCATGAGTTAGCTATATCTTTATACTCTTCAGAACTAGGGTCTAAAGGTTTTATATTCAAATTTAAAAAATCTTCATTAGCAGAAGTTTTAAAATCTGTTCCATATAATAAAGCATCTACTTGTTTTTTTAATTTCTCATCTTCAGCTTTAATTTTTGAATATAAAGTAGCGAGGTCTTCTTCACCCCCCACAAAACCTATATCAGATAAATTAGTAGCCATTAGTCACTACTTTACTGTTCACTTAATAGTCGTAGAACTTTTGCTTCAGCATTTATAGTACCCAACAGACCTCTATATATACCAATAGCTTCATTAGTGTTATTATTAATTTTATTTATAACTAGTTTTCTTGCAGCTTTATTTGGTATCCCCTCTGCAAAACCTAAAAGAATATGCTTAAGTTGATTGTCCTTTAGTCCCACAAAAGATGTCATTTTTCCCTGCAGTAATTTTCCCTTTATTTTCAAAAGTTCTGTTCTAGTTTTGTCTGTAGCTGACGCTAGAGCTATGTTTAGGGCTTGAACTCTTTCTGCTTTACTTGTCTTTCGCTTCTCTTCTATACCAGCAACTGCTGTTTCTGTTGCAAGTTTTTTACCGGCCAAAGCTATGCGGAATTTCTTTTTCTCTTCCGCACTTGCATCTAAACCATCAACAGCTTCTTTAAAACCTTGCGCCATATTAGTAAAAGCATTACCACCCGGCTTACTTATTGCCGCTGCAACTGTAAACCAAAACTTCTGCGCCCGATACGGATCAGCTTCTACAAAACCCTGTACTTCAGTTTTATATTTATCATAAGCCTTTCTAAGAGTATCAATACCATCCGGCCCAGCCTGTTCTTTAACGCTGGTTGCTGTTACTAGTAGTGCTTCCTGTTTTGCTCTATCTGCTTGCATCTTCGCCAACGAGTTAAGATCACTTCCCTGCTGAATATCAGCAACATCTTTACCACCTGAAGTAAGTTCTGGATTACTCAGTGGTACAGCTTGATTTTTTAAATTTTTTATCCTATCCATTTCTAATCTTTTTGAAGGTGATGCTATACGATACTCTTTTTCAAATCTTTTTGCATCTTGTTCTTCTAATAATTTTTCGTTTTTTGCAGTTATTTCTGCTGCTGTGGGTCTACCAGTAGCAATTTCTCTTTTTCTAAGAGCATCTAAAGTCGGCGCAAATGATCTTGGGGTTACCACTCCTACCTGTCCGGGTTCTTGCCTATACACCACAGGCGGTACAACCTGACCACCCATATTCCTACGCATATAGTTCATATAAGGACGTGCTTGAGGCATAGAGGCAAGACCACCACGAATAGAACCACCAGCTTTCCATCCACCACCAAACATACCACCAAAAGTACCGCCACCACCCAAATAAGCTCCGATACCAGTAGCTGCCAGCGATCCTAGGGTTTTACCCAATCCCGGTCCACCCCCGGCTTGAGTACCTGTTTTTACCACATTGGGTTGTTTCCATATTGGATTCCCTAGAAGAGATTGATACCATTTATTAAGTTCATTTCGTGCAAACTCTTCTTTATCCCAATATTTTGTTTGAGCTTCATCCAACATTGACTGAACCATCTGTTGTTTTTCAGAACCTATAGCCTCTAAGAGGGCTTGCTCTTTAAGACCTCCACTAAAGATTTCTTTATTTAAATTTTGCAATGCAAGAGCGGATTGTTTTTCCCTTTCCTTTTGAGACTTGAACAGGTTTTGAGCATCTTGATAGGCTTTTTGCTGACCCGTTGCTTCTAAATCTGCCATCAATCTATTCTGCCCTGATTGCAACTCAGCAGCCTGAACACCAGCTCTAGACCCTAGACCACTCATACCTCCTGCCCGAACAGCCTCTGCTTCAAACTGAGGAAGTTTAGTGCCTTCAAACTGCCGTTGTGCCGCTGCTTTTTGAGCATCAAGCGAGGCTCTAAGATAGGGAGACATATACTTTTGAGCTTGTTCAGGAGTAAACTCAGAAGTAAGACCTCTGGTTAAACCAAGAGCTTCTTTCTGTAAAGGAGCCTGACTTCCCACCATTGATGCCAAACCTTGTTGAGCAGCAATTTGTTCAGGTGTAAATCCAGCAGTGGTCATGCCTGTATATGGCCTATAACCTGCTCCTAAATTATGTTCATAAAGCTTTTTATAGGCATCCTGTGCCGCAAGCATATCCTTCTTCATCCACTCAGGGTACATACCCATACTGGTCGCTGAAGAGGTGGTTGGTTTATCTCCCCAATTTATTGCCATAATTATACCCTTTCCAACATTGGCCTTAGTGCGGCCAGTCCGTTAATTTCATTTGGTTGCTGCGTTGTCCCGTATGCTTTTTCTCGCACACCCCGTACTACCTGATCCATAACATTTGCTCCTGCATCTGCGCTACCATTACCAAGTGCTGACATGGTATGGGCATCTACTACATATTCATCAGGACTAACAGCAAGTGTACCTACCTGATTTCCTTCTTGTCTCTGCACTATTGGCATGTAAACATTATCTTCCATACCGTGGCCCTGTCCCGGCACCTGTCCAGAAAATAAATCACGCATCATAAGATTCATTAAACCACCACCAGTTTCTGCAAAAGTTCCAAACGGCAGGTTATTTATTAGAGGGCCGGATGGTAAACCTTTTGGTGTATTAATTCCTGCTTCTTTTGCCCTTGCGACTGTAATTTTATCTTGTATTGATTCACCATCTGCGTTAGGTTCGGTTAAAATTGCATGAAGTGTTGGCACAGGCCCACCAGCAACCGTAGGAGGAGGCGTAGGACCACCAACACCCGGAGGCATAGGCGTAGGACCACCAGCACCCGGTAGCATGGGACCACCAGCAACCATAGGAGGAGGCGTAGGACCACCAGCACCCATAGGAGGAGGCGTAGGACCACCAGCGCCCGGAGGCATGGGACCAGCACCCGGAGGAGGTTGCATTAACCTAGCATCATCTCTCAGTGTAGAGCTATTAATAACATTTTGTATTTGTTCCATATTACGTAATGACATTACTTCACTCTTCCATAATTAGATTGCGCCCTTGTTTGGTCTGCCATAAAGTTAGGGTCTTCAGCAGATTTTAATTTTTCAAATGTTTCCATCTTCTGTGTTAATAAATATCTACTATGATCAATAACATTACCTTGGTTAAGATTACTAATATAGGTACTGTTATTAATTAAATTATGGTATTCAGCGGGTGACATTTTTTTCATTAGTTTAGGTTCTGCCATTCTGTCGTTCCTCCAAGACTAACATATCCTTTATACTTACCAGTAGCTGCTGAATACGCTATGTCCCCCTTACGTGGTCGTCCTATACTTGTTACTGTAACCACTGTATAAATATTAGTAGCTGGTGCAGCATCTACATCTATATCTCTAGTTTCTAATTCACTTGTTAAAAGACCAGACCATGTCTCTAAAGTTGCGTATAACTCTTTTAACTCTTCATCACTTGTATCAATAAATCTTGTTGGAAATGTTGGGTATCTTGCCATTATCTTTCTCCATCCCCTTGGTAGCCAATTCTGACCGATCCCCACTGCCAGCTTGACCCCTGCGAACTACAAGACACCCTAATTTTTGCTTGCCTTCCCCTTGCTCTAAAATTAATCTTATCTGTGTGTTGAGTTACATCAAACTCTTTAGTTATCTCTTCACTACTCTCTGGATATTTTTTAGTAATAATTTTTACTCTTAACTTACCTGTATTTAGATCAAAGTCAGGTATCAATCTATTCATAAATAATATTTGATTGCCATCATCTACATCAAAATCAGCAGACTCTACAAAAGAAGTTATAGTTCTATTATTCTCTGTATAGTAATCTGCAGGTTCATTATTAAATAATTTATTATTACCAGTAGAGTCACCACTGGCATTAATAGATACACCTGTAGTAATTGTATTACCGAATACTTCTTTATCTGCAAATGTTGTAAACACACCTGTACCATATGTCCAATAGTTATTCTCAGGAGAGAAGATTACGTAGCTATCACACTCTGTAACTCCTGATTCATCAGAAGCATAAAGCCAAATAATTTCCTTAAATTCTGAATTAACACCTGTATAAACTTTAGCCTTATATTTAGTAGCCAATCTATCAAATATAAATCTACGCACTGTACAATCAAGAACTCTTACTTGACCATCATACTTATAAAAGTTATCATATCCCATCCAGTATGAAATACCATTATAGTCTACTGCTGCGTGTTGTGCTATTAAACCACAGTTAGTACCAGCAGGTGTAAATCTAAAAGTAAAAGGAGGGCCAACAAACTGCATTGTCCACATAGCAGTATCAGTCCAAATATGAATAGCACTTCTGGAGCGAAGACCTCCCATAATTTTAGTACCGTCAGTTAAAACTACCTCACCAGATGTAGTAGTAAGTGAAGGAACCCAATTAGTACGATTATCTTGATCAGACCAACGTACCAGCATAGGATCAAAAGGACCACTAACGGTGGTAGCAGCGGCATAAGAATTAGCACCCAATGCTATTAAATGTCTATCATTGGGTGACACAACAATTGAGTTGACACTGATAGGAGAAGTTGTTATAGAAGTAGCTCTTATAGGTACAGTAGAAGCATCACTATCAAAGTAGAAAATATTACCGCCATTCCTATTGGCTATTACATCATTTCCCCAGTTATCAAGACTCCATTGAGATATATCAAAAACAATATCAGTTGCATCTGCACTTGCTGCTTGGTTCCATGCTCTTGTATCAGAAGCACACACGGTAGCTTGGTATGCAGCAGCACCATAGCCTAGACCACCAACAGCTATTGAGTTACCAGTAGGTAGTAAATAATTAAAAGTAGCTGATCCCACATCACTTGCTGTAGCATTTGCAGCATCAGTTACAGATATTGTAAATATATTGGTGTCCACTACACTTACAACAGGATAAACATTAGTACTAAGACTTACTGCATTAAAAGTAGCAGTAGAAGTAAAATAAACATAATCACCTACTGCCCTGCCATGACCAGCATCAGAACAACATACTCTAGTAGAACCAGAAGAAGTACCAAAACAATTTGCTAAAGTAACTGCTGTTACTATAGGAGTAATGTCTGTTATCGTATCACCATTATGTGCATATAATTTATCAGGTGTTCCAAAGACAGCCCTCTTTTTATTATTATCACTTTGATATGTAATTAAATCTCTAGCACTTCCATCAAATGCAGTGCTTACCTTGGTCTCATATCCACGCATATTCTCAGGTTTACCCGAACGAAAGCGTACATGATTTCCATCAAACCACTTACCCTTTTCTTCATATTGAGTAGACTCTCTATGAAGACCGGGCTTTAATATAATTTTAGATAGCGTGGTCATTAATACTTACCTATTTAAGATCGTTTATCATTACTGCATCAACTTTATCAGTGGCTCTTACGGAGAATACTAATAAATTTACTGCTCCTGCTGATGTAGTTGCGACTGGATCGGTCCCACCCGGAAATTTAAATACAGCGTTATAGCTTAGAGTGTGTCCTCCTCCAACATTTTGAATAGCATATATATGTCCTGTCTGTCCTACTGTTAAATTAGTAGGGGCTGCTAATGTTCTATTACCACCCAGAGTTACTACAAATTGATTGTTAGTTGCCATATTCATTACAATACTTGCTGCATCTGCAATCGTTGTTATTGTCTGATGTACAGGTGCACCTGAAGCTAACGACACCGCCCCTTCAAAACGTGTAGTGCTTTTATTAACTTGTGCTCCCTCTACTGTCACAGTACTTTTAAAATTAGCTGCTCCTGATACAGTAACCGTTGAAGCAAACTTAGCAGCCCCCTGCACAGACACAGCACCTTGAAATGTAGCAGCACCAGCAACTGTTACAGTGCTTCCTATCTGAGCAGTATTACCTACAAATAAGTTATCAGTAATACATACAGTATTGGATAAAAGATTAGCACTTCTTACTGAAGTTCCATCACAAACCACATGCTGAAAAGTTGTAGATGATCTTCCTAGAGTAACTCCAGCACTGCCCGCCACTCTCATTATAACTGCATCACTAGCATTATTAGCAGATACTTTATTTAATATAGAATATGATTTAGTTTTACTAGGGATAACAAGGAATATTGAAGTGGCTACAGTTCCTATTGATCCTTTAATTTCTAAAAAGGCAGATCGTGCTTGATCATCAGCACCATCATTGGCTGTTAAGTTTACTGTTGCAGCACTACCAATAGATATAGTAGTATATCCTGCTATAGCTTCATCAGCAAGACTAATGACACCATCATTTAGAATCTGACCCCAACTATTAGGGTTCTCTCCATCAGCTTGTTTAGTAAGCCTCAGATTAGTTGTATATGTACTTGCCATTTAGCATCTCCTGAAATAATATCCATATCATTTTAATTATCCTTGTGTACCTGAAATTGTACCGTTGTTTGTAGTAGTAACTGTATTAGAGTTCTTTGCAACTGCATATCCTGTAGAACCACCGGCTCCTCCACTGCCGTTACTACCCGACCCGGATGCATCAGAGCCAGCACTTCCAGACGCACCGTGCGCTCCACCAGCACCACCATCGCCAGCCACAGCACATCCATCCTCACCGCCCGAAGAACCACTTCCAGCAGAAGCTGTACCAGCACCGAGACCACCAGT
>VTLG01003981.1_pt1 | contig 57719 bp, 66 predicted proteins | sample 4694571 | NCBI WGS metagenome assembly VTLG01 (sample SAMN12604809, study PRJNA352737) | marine metagenome | biome: ENVO:00000447; feature: ENVO:00000209|ENVO:00000569|ENVO:01000036; material: ENVO:00002151; isolation source: viral sequences binned using virsorter ... | reverse complement strand
TAGAGAAAAAGATGTAAAAATTCCTTATATAGATCCTATAACAAATACTAAATCAGAATTATATTCTGTATTAGGCCAATATAATACTCTTGTAGATGAACCAGTAGATAAAAGCCCGTTTATAGAAACGTTAGCTAATCAAGGGCGTATAAAACGAAAACGTGGGGAATCTAAACGACAATTTAATAAAAGAGTTTCGGAAAGAATTGATAGTATGTTGGAAGCAGCAACTATAGAACAGTTAGCAAGAATTGCTGCTGAAGAGTTTGATATAAGATTAGAAAGCCCTACAAAAGAAGAACTAGAAAACGCTATAAAAGAAAACCTTGTATCTAATCAAGCAATTAATCAAATTTTGCAACAAGCTATAAAAGAAGAAGATAAAGGCGGTTTTCAAGGAGATACTATTACTCAAGAAGCTGTTGGACAAGAAGTTGTAAATCAACAAACAGCAGTATTGGAGACACTTGAAGAAAACAATCTTGGTAACCCCGATGAAAAAGTTGACCCTGATGACGAATTCGGAGAGCGTCTTGCTTTAACATTAGGAATTTTTGAACAAGATAATTCTACTAAAAAAGGCTCGCCTTATGAAGCAAGGCTTATTGAATATAGTATTGGCAATGATATTAGTAGACAAACTCCTTCTGGCATACAGTGGGAAAATAAACCTTTTGATAAAAGGTATGATGACACTCGTGCGTTATTAAGTAGATTTAGAAATATGGCTCAACCAGAATTACCAGCTTTAGATTTTTTACCAAATGGGTTGCCTCTTACTAATGATTTTGTTGGTGACTTAGATACTTTGGCAAAAACTGAAACTGGTAAATTTAGAAATTTAAGTAACAGTGCTTTAAATGGATTGTATTGGACTTTAAAACGTAGAATTGAAATAAAAGAAATAGACCGTATACCTACTCTTAAAAAAATAGGTAATAAAATATATCTTGTAACTAACCCTGTTTCTGTACCTGCGGGCCAACCTCTTACTGCAGAAAATTTATACGAATTACCTTCTAAGCGCCTTAAAAGAGATAAAAAAACAGGAAAAATAATTTCTAAGTCAAAGTTTGATTCTATTTTAGTAGATAAAGATACTTTTATTAATGAATCTCTTACTGTTCTTCTTGATGCAGAACATATTGAATATGCAAAAAAATCAAAAAGTCCTATTGCATTAAATGTTATAGATCCTAAATTAGCAAACGCTAGTTTTTATTCTAAGGGAGTATTACCTAAATCAAGTAAAGAAAGAAAACAAGAGTTACTTAAAACAAAAAATATACCTATAGAACTTAGACAGTTAGCTATTATGGGTATGGCAATTAATAAAATAGAAGCTTTAAATATACCTATTGGTGAAGCCCCTAGTAGGGTCCAATTATATAAATATGGCCTTATTCAAGGTTTAGCCGAGTTAAGAAAACGCGGGTTAAGTGTAGATATAAGACTTCCTGATGGAGAAGTACAACCTATTAATCTTGATCCTGAATTTAAATGGATAGATAAATATGCTAAAGAATCTTTAAAAGCTGTTAAACCTAGTAAAATAATTTTAAATATAAATAGAAATGTAGATGGGTTTATTCCTGATAAAGTTATATTTGAATATGGCAAAGGTTTAAAAAAATTTATTGGTAGTGGTTTAAATATAGAAGCAGCTAATAAAAAAGATAAAGATTCTGCAATAGAAAATTCTGATGCAGTCATTCTTTTTTCTGATAATCTTGAATCTAGAACATCTGATATTTTAATTAACGCAGTTAATGATTTTAGATATAAAAGAAAAGACGGTTCTATAATTCCTAACAAACGTAAGCCTTTACTTATTAACCCTTCTCCTCAAACTTTAACAACTTTTTTAATATTAAATAAATCTAAAAATTTATATATAACTGAAGACTTTTCTAGTTCTCAATTTTTCCGCGATGATCTTGTTGAAGCCGCAGCTAAAGTTAAAGATACAGTTATGGCAACTGTACTTAGTCATAATATTGAAGATGGTAAAAGTGTTTGGCTTAATCCTTTAGACCCCACTCCTAATTATTTAAAAAGAGAAGAAGCTCCTTTTCCTGGGGTACGTAGTAGATTTGCTGGAAGAAGAAATAATATTGGGCCAGATGGTAAACAGATAGATCGCATAATGACTGCTTATGAAGCGCAGTCTACTTTAAAAACTGTATTTGGGCCTTCTTCTGAAATGAAGACTACTGCAGATAAACTTAATAGAGCCCGTAGTGAATTAGTATCTTTGTATGGAGGAGAAAGTTCTCCTTTAAATGCTCCATTATCTTTTAAATTTAATTTAAAAAAAGGTATACATGAGCCAGATATTTTATTAAAACATGTTTTAAATGTTAAAGACGTTTATCCTAAATCTAAAGATGAAAGCGCAAAAGCCAGACAATCTATTTTAAATAGGGAAATTTTAAACGGTAGAGATGCTACAGGTTTTCGTGCGGATCAAACAAATTTTGGGAACGGTGTATATTCTACTCAAGATAAAATTTTTGAAGTTATTAAAATTGATAACGAAACAAAAAAAGTTATTGATACACCTGATTTTAATAAAAAGTTTTGGAGAAAGTTTGATAAAGAATTTGAACAAATAAGAAAAGAAAAGAAACTTTTAGATCTTTCTCAAAAAGAAAAATATTTAAGAGAAGCTGTAAATAATATTAATAAAAAGTTATCTAAAAATGTTAGCGAAAAATATACTTATGGGCTAAGGCAACATGTTTTTACGCATAAAGCTTATAGACAACAAGAAAAAGTTGCAGAACTTTTGTCAAATGTTAATGGTCTTTTTTCTGAAATTAAAACCAAAATGTCTAATGCTGAATTTCAAAGACAAATATTATCCCAGTCTCCGCTTACAATTAAAAAAGAAAGAAAAGCTTTTATTTATACTGTTCCTTACGAAAAAAATGAAGCTTTGTGGAAAGGGGAAATTGAGAAATATAAAAAAGGAAAACTTGATGAAAGTAAACGTAAACAGATAGAAACTAATACAAAGTATATTCCTTATATTGGTAAAAAACCGATGTCTAAAGCTTTAAGGGATTACGTTTCAACTATGGAAGAAGTTTATGAGTTAGAAATGTTATCTGGTATGGCCTATCAACAAGATTTAGTAGGGGGTAGACATTTACAATCTGTAACTTCTGAAGATGGTAGGGCTACTTTAAAAAATGATCCGGGTGTATTTGCAGATGATCCTGTTACTAACCAAGATGCAGGTGTTATAAGTAGCTATAAAGCTAGAGTACAAGGTAACATAGATTTAGAATCTGGGATAAGTAGAATTATTGCTGAAGATATACGTAGTAATTACGGATATTATGAAGCCGGTTCATTTACAACAGCCCAAAATCCAGCTGTTTTTGATTCAATGCAAGAGCTAGAACAAGCTGCTAAAAAAATTAAAGAAAGTTCTTTAGGTGTTAACTTTAATAGTATTAATCTTAATAATCTTACAAAACAAATAGTATCCTCTAAAACTGTAAAAAGTATTTTAAACCTTTCAAAACCTTTACATATTTTAAGTGCTAAAGAACTAGCAGAAAATGTAGATAATCATGCAGATTTAATCGGTTTAAAAGATTCTTTAGATGTTAAAAACCATAGAAGAGAACTTGTTAATCAAAAAATTACTGAATATGAAACTGAAAGAAATAACGCTTTAGAAGAAGCTAAATATTGGAAAGATGAAGCTAGTATAGGCGCGGTTTCTTTTTGGAATGCTAAAATAAGTAATTTAATTTTTCGTGATTTAAAAAGAAAAGCAACCCAACTTGATAACATTGTTAAAGTTTTAAAACAATATGAAAACCCTTCTCAGTTTCTTAGGAGGGGGGATATTATAAAAAATGCTTCTATTGAAGATTCTGTAATTATACGTTCTGAACTTAATGCTTTAGAAGCCAGTGTAACTGAGTTTATTTTAAAACAAACCAGGCGTCCTTTTTTTACTGCAATAGATACTATTAATTCTGGAGTAGCAAAAGGTGCATATATACGAGGTACAAATGCGCATATTGTAGTTATAGATGATACTTTAGGGGATAATGATAAACTTTCAGTTCTTTTACATGAACTCGGACATGTTTTATTTGTAGAACAATACCGTAAATTATTAACGGGTAGAACTAAACCAGAAGAAACTGACTTATATAAAGATTATTTAGCCTGGTTAACAAACAATAGAAAAAATATTCCTACTCAATATGTTTTAGAAAATGGCGCAGCTTCTAAATCTGGATTTGAAGAATGGTATGCAGACCAAGCAGCAGCCGCATTTCTTTCTAAATTAAAAGGCGTAAATAAACCAAAACTTGATTATTACTCAAGAGGTAAAGTAGAAGGTAGTCCTGTTTCTAACTTAACAAAAATATACTTTAATAAAGTAGCTTTAAAACTTAGACAACTTTTTGATTTTGTTTTAAAACAAACTAAGCTTGGAAATATTGGAACTAAGTTTCAACGAATTTCTGAAAAAAATCTAACAAAAGCTTATGAAGTGTACATAGATGGAGTTATTGAATCTAATAGACAAGCTAATTCAGATCTGTTTACTTCGACAGATGGTAATTACATGTCAACTGGCGAATCTTTAGAAGTTAAGTTTTATGTAGAAAAATTTAAAAAACATCTTCCCCCCGATCTTATTAAAAATGTTCAAGGCGCAGTAGCAAAGGTTTCTAGAAGTCCAGCTATCCCTATTATTAGTAAACATTTTATTAATCTTTTTGGAGCAGCTACTCATAAGTTTGAACAATTTGGAGAACCAGGAAAACAGTTTGCTAGATTTTGGCAAAATAAATCTGCTAGTTATGAAACTACTGGATTTCATACTGCTAAAAAATTAATGAATAATGAATTGTTTTCTATGTTAGAAGACATTGTAGGAGTCGAATTAAAAAGATCTGATATATGGGATAAAGAAGAAATAAAACCTATTTTTGAAGCCGCAGAAGACGGAGATAATTTTTCTACAGAGATGCTAGGAAAGATTATTGAAAATAAAAAAGACGATGAAATTGTTACAGTAAAAGTTAAAGACTTATCAGATAATAAAAAATCTACAACTTATAAAGTTGAATATCTTAGAAAAGCTTATGAAATAAGAAATTTTCTAGAATATATTCGTGTGGGGTATGCTAATAAAACTTTTCATGCAATAGCAAAACCTAATCTGTCTATTCAGAAACTGGACAATTATTATTCTAGGCAAATGGATTTTTATTCAATAGAAACAGATGTAACTAAACAAGCAGCTTTAATAGATTTAGTTACTAAATATGTGACTATTAGGTTTGATATAGACGGAAATCCTATACCAGCTGATAAAAACCCAAGACTTCTTACTAGACCAGAAGCTGAAGCATTAGTAACACTTATGCTAGAAAATTCTGCTGAACACTCTGATGTAGCTTCTGATACAAAAGTTGAGGATCAGGATATTTCCGATAATCTTAAAGATATATTAAAAGAAGTTATTGGCCCAGATAGTTTAAAAGTTGAAGGCCAAAGAGAAACTTTACCTGACAATCCTACATATAAACAAGTAGAAGATAATTTAAAAGGGCCGGATATTAAGTTTTCAACTCAAAAACCTTTTACTTCTCCGGGAACTCCAGCAGCTTTAAAAAGAAGTCTTAGACAAATACCTACTAGAGCGTTACGAGAAAAAAACCTTATTGTTACTCCTCAACAAGCAATAGTTCAATATATTCATCATATGACAAGGAAAGTTGAATTTGAAAAAAGAGGAGGCTCTGAACATTTAAATAGTTTAGTAAACGATATTTTAAAAAATAAATATGCAGTTGAACTGGAAGAAATTAAAACAAGTTATGATGAATTACTAAAACAACAAATTAAAGAAAACCCGAATATTCCTAAAGAAAAAATACAAGAAGCTAGGAGAATAATCAAAAATCGTATACGAGTTTTAGTTGAGCATACAAATTACATACAAGGTGGTAGAAGGGGCCAATTTGAAATAGGTCAAGTTTTTACAAATCAAAATGACCCTGCTTTTAATTATTATTGGAATACTGACGCTTATAATTACATTCTTGATATTGATGATAAACTTGGCCAAAAAGTTAGGAAAAGACCTAATTCTATATTTTTAGATACAGATTTAGCTCTTAATGAAAAAATTGATAATTTATCAAATGCTATATTAGAAGATAAAAAAGAATGGACTAATGATGTAGATGGTCAATTAGGTAGACGTGGTACGGGTATGAGTTCTTGGGTTAGAACTTTTAATAGTGTAGCAGCTGTTCATACTATTATGACTACTTTACTTTTTACTACTATTACTTCTTTCACTGATTTAAGTGGTATAGCAGCTAGATCTAAAGAATTAGGGCTATTTGGGAAAGGCGTAAGTAATATTATGAAAGATCTTAATTATACAGAAATGTATAATTTATCTAGATCAGTAGGTACAGTTACTTCTGATGGCCTTGATAACTTATTTATCTCGGTAGGAGAATTAGATTTTGCAAATAAATGGGCGCGTTCAGGTTTAGAATGGTGGTTTAGAACAACTTTTCTTACCCAGTGGACTAAGATTACTAGGGTTCTTGCTACTGCTATGGGTAGAGAATTTGTAATAAATACCGCTAATGAGGTTAATAGTAATATTGGTGATGTAGAACGTAAAAAACGGTATTTAAAAGAACTAGGTTTAACAGCAGAAGAAGTTGCTCAATGGCAAAAACAAGGGCAACATTTTGAGGGAGAAGTTGGCGTAAAAGTAAAAAATGCAATAGCCAGATTTTCTGAAGAATCTATTATAAGACCTAATCCAGCGCAACGTCCATCCTGGGCAAATAATCCATATCTTCAAATTTTCTTTCAATTAAAATCTTATTTTTATGGTTATGGTATGACTGTTTTAGGTGGCCTTGGTAGAGAAATTACTAATAGATATAGAGAAGATGGTAATTTTGCAGGCGGTGGGATTATGCTTCTTTTTGCAGGAGGTTTTATGATGGCTTTATCTGCTTTAGCTCTTGAAATTAGAGAATTAGTTAAATGGTTATTTCAAGCTTTCTTTGGGTTTATTACACCAGAATTTGTTGGGGTAGAAGCTACCGGTAGAACTTTTAGATCTAATTATTTAAGCCCTCCTGCTTATTTGTGGGAGATTTTTGAAAGGTCTGGAGCAGTAGGTCCTTGGAGTATTGGAGTAACTGCAGGTGAAAGTCTTAAATGGGATAGCAATCCACTTTTTGCAAGCGTACCTATTTTTGATGCTGTAGATGATGTATTTAGAAAAGGGGAATGGCAAAGAACTGTGCCTCTTTTAAATAATATAGTGCCGTATACTAATAGGTAAAGGGTAATTATTATGATCGAATGGGAGCGATATCCTAATTTTTCAGAAGATGAGTTTAAGTGTTCTGCTTCCGGTGTTTGTATTATGCGACCTATATTTCTTGAGGCTTTACAAGAACTTAGGCATAAATACGGAAAAAGTATGGTAATATCAAGTGGTTACAGAAACCCTGAAAAACATCCTATTGAAATAAAAAAAAGTAGGCCTGGGGCACATGCGCATGGACTAGCTGCTGATATTGCCGTTGCTTATCAGGACGCATATAATGTTTTAAATATATCAATAGAATTAGGGTATTTTACTGGTATAGGTGTTAGCCAAAAAGGAGATGTAGCGTCACGATTTATTCATTTGGATATGATGGAGCCTTCAGAACAATTTCCAAGACCTACTATATGGAGTTATTGATATGCTAGGATTTTTAGGGCCAATAGCTAATTTAGCCAATACTTTTGTAGAAGGTAGAGTAGAAAAGACTAAAGCGGTAGCTAAAGCAAAGATAGCTAGGGCAGAGGCTGAAGCTGAAGTGATGAAAGTGGCAGCTACACATGAGGCTGGATGGGAAAAAATCATGGCCGAAGCCAGCCAGGATAGCTGGAAAGATGAAGCTTGGACGATTTTATTTATAGCCATCATTGCAGCATCATTTATTCCGTGGTGTAGGCCTTATATCGCTGAAGGATTTGCTGCGTTGGAAATAGCTCCTGACTGGTTTACATATGCAATGTACGCCTCGATTGCTGCGTCATTCGGTATTAGAGGCATAAAAGGGATGAAAAAATAATGGCATATTCAGAAACAATTAAACTAGTAACCGGTGATCATTTACCGTTATTAACTTTCACTCTTAAAGATAGTAATACAGCAGCAAGTGGGTCTACTCTTGACGAAAACGATTCAGATACATGGGCCCCCATATCTTTATCAGGATCTACAGTAAGATTCAGAATACGGCAAGTAGGCAGTACTACAGTTAAGGAAACGATTACTGCTACAGTTACTGATGCTTCGAATGGAGTATGTACAGTAGAATTTCCAACCGATGCTCTTGATACTGCCGGTACTTTTGAAGGAGAGATAGAGATTACAAACGGTTCAAGTAAAATACAAACTGTTTACGATCTTATTAAATTGAACGTAAGAGCGGATTTTGACTAATGGCTGGTAAAGTAGGTATAACACAAGTATCTGGTAAAGTTACTATTAGCTATAGTGAAGCTAAATTAATTGCCAGTTACGCAAATGCTAAAGGTTTAACTTCTAGTACTTTTGCTAATGTGTTAGCTACTTATTCTAATTTAACTGCTGCTGATATTTTTCTTATAGCTAGAGTTCTTGACCAAGAATTTCCTGAAACAGTTACAATGTCAGAAAGCCATGCTATGACTATAGCTAAAGCTTTAGCAGATACACCTACTGTATCTGAAAGCCATGCTATGTCTGTAGGTAAATCTTTAGCTGATTCAGCTACCATGTCAGAGTCTTTTACAAGAGCTTTAACTTGGGCACGTACTTTTGCAGAAACTCCTTCGGTAGTAGAAGCTATAGCATTAGCTGTTTCCCATTCTGAAGCAGATACTGCTTCTGTAGGAGAAAGTCATGCTAAGTCTATAGGACAAGCTTCTTCAGATGCCTTTGGGTTTAATGAAACTACTACCTTTAGTTTAGGTGTTACCATGACTAGTGTTAATGGTATTAATAACATAGCAACTATGAATGAAAGTCATGCGATGAGTGTGGCTAAAGCACTTTCTGACTCTGCTACTATGTCAGAAAGTTTTTCTGCTAATCTTATTCTTGGAAATAATTCCAAGCTTAATGAAAGTCAACTTAATACGTATACGCTTAACGGCTAGAGGGTTTTAAAATGTTTAATGAAGGTTTTAATATAACAGGTACCGTAAAATTTGAGATGAATGGGGAATTTATACAGGAAGTCCCCAATCTGGTAACAACCGCAGGTAAAGGTTTTGTTGCTGCAAGTATGCTTAAAACAACCAGTAATAGTCCTGCAGCCATGACACACATGGAGCTAGGTACTGGAACAACTGACCCGGTTGTTGGTAATACTACTTTGGAAACAATAGTAAGTGGTAGCAGAACTGCATTAGCTACTCCTAGTGTTTCAGGAGCAGTAGTTACTTATGTTTGTACTTTTGCTGCAGGTACAGGTACCGGGGCATTGACTGAAGCTGGTATTCTTAATGCCAGTTCGAGCGGTACATTACTTTGTAGAACAGAATTTTCTGTTATAAATAAAGGTGCAAGTGATTCTATGACAGTAACATGGACGATAACTGTATCTTAGGAACTTTAAATGGCTATTACAGATATTAAGTTTACGAATAATGCTAGGACACTACTTAGTACAAGTAGTTTAGCCGATGATGATACTAGCGTAGCTGTAGACGATGGTAGTGTTTTTCCAGCTTTAACAGGTGATAATTATTTTTATGCCACTCTTGAACGAGCAGCTTCATCTACTACTAGGGAAATAGTAAAGGTTACTGCTAGAAGTGGTAATACTTTAACTATAGTAAGAGCCCAGGATAATACTTCTGCAACTACATTTAGCGCAGATGATATTATTGAATTACGTGTAGTTGCAAAATCTTTAGAAGATATAAGAGATGCTGTAATTACACAGGAAGAAGTGGAAGATCATGTAGGTGGTATGTTAGATGGAACAGAAACTTTTATATCTGTTTCTTATGACGATGGGGATGGCAATATAGATTTTGTAGTTCCTGTCAAAGATGAAGATAATATGGCATCTGATAGTGCCACACATTTATCCACACAACAATCTATTAAAGCGTATGTAGATGATAAAGTAGTACAAACTATCCTTACTTTATATAAGTATACTGCTACTGCAGGACAAACTACATTTACGGGTTCGGATGATGGTTCAACTACTCTAGCTTATACAGCAGGAAGTCTGTTTGTAACGTTGAATGGCCTGACGTTGGAAAACGGTACGGATTATACCGCTACGAATGGTACAAGTGTAGTATTAACGGATGCGGCTACAGTAAGCGATGAATTAAATATTTATGCTTTTGGTGTTTTTAATGCAGCTAATGTTACTGGGGCGGGTGGTGATTTCAGTATTGCCGATGATTTAAGTTTTACCAGTGATGCTGCTGTTATTAACATGGGTGCGGATAGTGATGTGACGATGACCCATGTGCATGATTCAGGTGTCCAATTTAACAAAGTTCCGATTATTCCTATTCCAACTTTTAGAGCGCATTTAAATGCAAACCAAACGGGAGTATCAGATGCGACTTTTACAAAGGTACAGTTTAATGATGAGGATTGGGATACACATGGTTATTATGATAATAGCACTAATTATCGTTTTACACCTTTAATAGCAGGATACTATTTGTTTGCAGCAACCGTTGGGTACTCTGGTACAAGTATTAGTCAAACTGCTATTTCGGTGTATAAAAATGGTAGTGCCTATCAAGCAGGAGACAATGATTTTTATTCATACACTAGTAATGTTGTAGGACTAGTTCAAATGAATGGAAGTAGTGATTACATTGAAGTATATGCGTATGCAAATGTGAGTAGCGGAACAGTGACATTCCTCGGCTCGGCAGATAGTAGATATACAAACTTTACCGCAACATTGCAAGTGAGGACATAGTAATGGCTGGAAATTCAGATTTAGCAAAAAAAATTAAAAAGATTTATCCATCTGTTACTAATGATGATTTTGCAGCAGGGGCAGGAATAATATGTTTACAAAATAATTTAGACGGTAAAGGTGACTACATTGCAGAGTGGAAACACCCATCATTATCTAAACCAACTGATAAGCAAATAGAGGATGCGTGATGGTTAGTAAAGCAAGAAAAGCAGCAGCACAAGCGTCCTATCAACAGGATAAGCATAAAAATATTTTTTACAACGGCGATATGGCTATTTGTCAGCGAGCGACAAGCTCTGCGGGTTTGGGAGCAGCGTCAGGGTATTTTGTACAAGATAGATGGAAAATTCTAGTATCTAATTTAGAAGGCCGATTTACGCTTTCCCAAGACGCAGAAGCACCCGATGGTTTTGCAAACAGTATGAAAATTGATTGTACTACTGCGGAAAGTTCAGTAGCCGCAGATGAATATTTAATTATTGAACAAAAACTAGAAGGCTTAGACTTACAAACATTGGATAAAGGTGATTCTGATGCTAAAGCATTAACGGTTTCCTTCTGGGTGCGCTCACCAAAAACCGGAGTGCATACGGTAACTTTATATGAGGCAACCGCTGCACGAAGTATTAGTTCTACTTACACAATCGCGTCAGCTGATACTTGGGAATACCACAGTGTAACCTTTCCGGGTGATACAACTGGAGCAATACCTGATGACAATACCGAAGGTTTAACTATATATTTTTGGTTAATGGCAGGAAGTAATTGGACAAGTGGAACTTTTAACACATCTTGGGCTTCTCATGTAGCGGCTAATGTCGGTAGCTCTAGCCAAGTAAATATTTTAGATAATACAGCTAATAATTATTATCTTACGGGAGTTCAAATGGAGACTGGTAATACAGCTACTGATTTTCAACATGACTCTTACAAAGAAAACTTAGCTCGATGCCAACGGTATTTTTATAAGGGTGAAGATGCTGTTTATGGTAGTTATACTGCTGGATCTTTTGCTAGTTATAGTAATGTTTGGTTTCCTACAACCATGAGGGCTGATCCAACAGCGACAGGAGTTGGTACAGGGGGAACTGCACAGGGAGTATCCAGAAATAGAATCGACTGCTATGAAGCAGGTGATTATGCGTATTGGGCAGCGGGACATACAGCAAGCGCGGACTTATAAATATGGACGATAAAGAGGAAAAAATAAAAACAGGCACGTTTAAATATGTCAATCTTGTTCAGACAGGCGAACCTTGTTTGGTTGAGATGACAGTAGATGGTGTCAAGTATTCAGTGCCACTAAAAACTGATAATGTTGATTATGCGATTATCAAGCGACTGGCTGATGCCGGAACAATAACGATAGCGGATGCAGACTAATGGAAGTAACAGAAGCCAAGATTTATGATTTAACTGCCAGGCTAGAAGCCCACGTTGCACGTTGCGAAGAGCGTGATAAGACGATATTTAATGATTTAGCTGAGTTAAAAGAAGAATTAAAAGAATTCCGTATGCTGATGACAAAGATTGGTGTTCTGTTAACATCTGGTGTAGCGGGGACATTAGTTACAGTTTTATTGAGGGGATAATGGCTTATTTTAAAATTAATAGATTTAAAGGAATTGCTCCAGCTGTTTCTCCAAGACTTTTAGCAGAAGGCATAGGCCAGACTGCACAAAATGTAGATCTTGAAAGCGGTAGACTTGTTCCTATTAGTAATGATTTAGATGCGTTTAGTTCTACCACTTCTGTTCCTTCAAGTATTGATTTAGCTTCTACCACTAAAAATTCTATCTATGTTTATAATAACGATAACTGGATGAATAATTTTACAAATGCCACAAATGTAGACCTACTTGATAGCCCTGTAATTAATGATGGATATGATCGTATATATTGGACGGGCGATGTATATCCTAAAATGAGTCATAATGTATCTATATTATCTTCAAGTCCTTATCCTACAACTAATTATAGACTTGGAGTACCTGCTCCTGCAGCAGCTCCATCTTTAGGTTCTACTAGTGGAACAGCTGATTCTGGTGCTATAACAAACGATGTTTCCTATGTATCTACTCTTGTTTCAAGTGCAGGGGAAGAAGGGCCTCCTAGTGCTGCAGCTACAGCCCAATCAATGGCCAATGGACAATCTATAGTAGTTACAACTGCTACATCTGTACCTGCCCATGCAACTGGTAGTGGTAATTATAATTTTGTAGGGGTACAACCTACAATAACAGTTACCAGGTCAGGTAGTAATACTATAACTGCTGTTACTGTAACTAATCCATCTGCTAATGGTTATTATGGATCAGTGCCAACTGTTAGTTTCAGTGGAGGAGGAGGTTCAAGTGCAGCTGGTACAGCAGTTCTTACAAATGGTCGGGTAACCAGCGTAACTATGACAAATAATGGTTCTGGATATAGTTCCGATCCTACTGTTAGTTTTACTAGTGCAATTGCCGGGTCTAAAAGAATATATAGATCAAATACAGGATCTACTAATACAGAATTTCAATTTCTAGTTGAACTTCCTATTACTACTGCAGCTTATACAGATAGTATAGATGCAGATGCTTTAGGTGAAATTATCCCTAGTACAACATGGATAGGCCCTCCTGATGATGATTTAAATCTTTATCCTAATGGACAAATGTTAGGGTTAACTTTTATAGCTAATGGAGTATTTGCCGGATTTAGTGGTAATGTTCTATGTTTTAGTGAACCATTTCTACCCCATGCCTGGCCTGCAGATTATAGACTAACTCTTGAAGATAATATTGTAGGTTTAGGAGTTACAGCTAATGGAATAGCTGTAGTGACAGAGGGCTCTCCTTATTTTGTAGGCGGTACTGATCCTGCATCAATGACTGCACTTAAACTAGATAGTGCCCAAGCTTGTTTAAATAAAAATTCTATTGTTGATATGGGTGATTATATATTATATGCAGGTCCTGACGGGCTTGTTGCTATAACAGGTAATCAAGTTCAAATAGTATCTAAAGGCGTTATATCCCCTGAACAATGGAAAGATGCTGCAGGTACTTTTAGACCTGCTGCTATATCTGCTTTTAGGTATAAAGAAACTTATATTGCATTTGATTTAAGTAGTTCTACTGGCTGGGTTTACGATCCTAAAGGCCAGGAAAATATGTTTACTACTTTAGCTTCAGCATCTGCTGTAAGAGGAGGTTATGAAGATAAAACTAATGGAGATTTATATTTAATAGTAGGTAACGATATTGTTAAATATAGAGAGGGGGCTACTACCCAGACTTTAATTTATAAATCTGGTAAGTTTGTAACCCCGGCTCCTACTAGTATGCAGTATGTATCTATTGATGCAGTATCATTTGCAACAGATGCAGTAGTTGTTAAAGTTTATGGAGATGATACGTTAATATCTAACTATTCCCTTGTTCTTTATAAAGAAACTATAGCTACTAGTGCGGTTAATTATTCTACTGAAGTTATTACTATAACTGCTCATGGTTTTGAAACCGGGGCTTCTGTTACTTATAATAATGGTGGAGGTGGAACTTTAAATGGATTATCTAATGATACTGAATATTTTGTTATTTCTATATCTGTAGATACTATCAAACTGGCTTCTACCCGGGCTAATGCATTTGCAGGCACAGCTGTTAATTTAACTGGTAATGGTAATAATGCTCAAACATTAACCAGCGGAAATCTTCTTCAACAATCAACTACTGTTCCTAGTGGTATATCTACTAAAGCATATTTACAAGAACCTATAATGCGGCTTCCTGCTACAATAGCTCAAGAGTGGGAAGTACAAATTGAAACTAAACAAACAATTAATGATGTATGTATTGCGCAGAGTATTGATGAAATAAGGGCAACCTAATGGCAGATAAAAATACGCCAACAAAGGTCCCTGGTTTACCTCCAGTTCCAGATGATATAACTCCATCTACTAAAGCTTATCTTAAAGCATTAGGAGAAGCTCTTGAAGTGCGTTTAGGAAGACGGGGAGATGTCCGTGACCGAGCTATAACTTTAAGAGAATTAATAGATTCCGGTTTAGCTATTAAACTTAAATCAGAACCCTTTAACCCTAATGCCCTTACTAAAACTAATATTGGCTTGTCTCCTGTAGGCGGTCCTATTGTAACTATACCCCCTGCTCCTTCTAATCTTGTAGCAAGCGGGGCATTTAAAAATGTAGTTTTAACTTGGTCTGATCCAAATTTTATCTATGGGAATCATGCATATACAGAAGTATTTAGACAAAATGCCCAGGCAGCAGACCCTGATGGTATTGCTCTTAATCAAACTTTAGGTGGCTCAGGTAATTTAACTTTAAATGGCGTTCTTATGACTGAAGGCGCTACTAATGGTACCAGTATTAATTCATCTGTTCAGTTTTTTCAACCTACAACTGTGAATATAACATCTGCAGGTAATGACTCAGGACGTACTTTTACTGTTACTGGCACAAATACAAGTGATGGTTCGGTAACTGATAGTATAACCGGGGCAAATGCAGGTACTGCTACAGGAGATCAAATTTTTAAAACGGTTACCCAAATAGCTATTAATGGGGCTTCTGCAGGTAATGTGTCAGCGGGTCCAGCTGAGTCTGTCGATGCTATAGGTAGTGCTGCTTCTATAGGTACTTCAGGGGCTATGACAGTAACTGATAGTAGTGGTACTTCCGGGGAAGCTTATTTTTACTGGATTAGGTTTGTAAGTACAGGTGCTATAGCTGGACCTTTTAATAAAACTGAAGGAACAATAGCTTCTACTGTACGTATACAGGAAACAGATATATCAGAAGATGCAATAACGACTCCTAAACTTGCGGCTGGTTCAATAACAGCTGACCAGGCACAACTTGCTACTGCTTCTGTTGTTACTGCTAAAATAGCTGATGCTAATATAACTACTGCAAAAATAAATGATGCTGCTATAACTACTGCAAAAATAAATGATGCTGCTATAACTACTGCAAAAATAGGTACTGCAGCAGTTGGTACTTTATCAGTTGCAGGTAATGCTATTACTGTTCCTCAATTAGTAGCATTTAGTAATGCCGCTATTAGTGCTACTACTAGTGAACAAGCTGTTTTTACAAGTAGCACAATAAATCCTACTGGATTAACTGCTAGTCTTACAGGTAGTGTATTGATTACTTGTTTTGGATATCATTCAGCTATGGCAGCAGCTGATAGAGATTCAGGGGTAACATTAAAACTTTCTGTTGCTATAGATAGTGGAAGCGGGCTTGGTGCTTATTCATTAGTAATGACACAAATTTCTGGAGCAGAAGCTGAAGGGGGTTCTACTTTTATGTCTTTACCTTTTTCTATGAGTCATTTAGCAACTAGTGTTTATCAAATTGCAGTAAAACTAACAGCAACTCCTCTTAGAATACAAGCTGGTGAATCCGGGTCTTTAGGGTCTTGTACAATAACTAACCCAAAAATACTTTTAATGACAGCGAAAAGATGATTATAGCAATTTTTGATACTGATACAGGAGATTGTTTAGAAGTACATTCTGGGGCTGTTTTTAATTTATCTGATTATTCATTAGCAAAAGAATTAAGCGAATATGCAGAAGTAGATTCTATCTGGTACAACTCTTCTTCAAATTCTGTTGTAACCAGAACAGAAGTTTCTTTAGCTATACCAGATACTGCTTCTGTAGGTGATACGGTACAAACTGCTATACCTGTAGGCTGTTACGCTAAAGTAAACAATATTAAACAAACAGATAATATTGTTATAAATACTTCACAACCTGGAAGGTTTAATGTTAAATTGTTTGGTCCTTCTAAGTTTGAAAAAAATATAATAATTAAATCTTATATTGAGAAACGGGCTGCAGAATATCCATCTATTGTAGATCAATTAGATGAACTTTATCACAACGGTATAGATGGTTGGAAAGCGAAAATTAAAGAAGTGAAAGACAAATACCCTAAATTATAAAGGTAAAAGTAATTATCTTTTAATAGAATGGATTCGTAATATGCGGTGCTACTTATATGCCGGATCCATTAACTATTACTGCTGCAATTACTCTTGCGGGTAAAGCCTTTAAAGGTGTCCAGAAAATGGTTGAACTTGGTCGTGAGGCTGAAGACACCTTTGGTCAGATTGGTAAATGGTTTGAGGCTTGCCACGATGTCAATAAAGCTAAAGAACGCGCTCAAAACCCTCCTCTATTTAAAAAAATAGCTGCTGCTAGTTCTGTAGAAAAAGAGGCGTTAGATGCTTTGATTGCTCAAAAAAAGATGCATGAGCAACGTAAGCAATTGCGGTCGTTAATTGTATTATCATATGGTAAGGATGCATGGGATGAATTACATGCAATGGAAAAAAAGATTAGGGCAGAACGTACAAGGCTGATCCATGATCGTATTAAAGCAAGACAAAAAATTATTGATGCTTTTTGTATTATGTTCGGCTTATTTTTAATTATAGGTATTGTAGTTGGGTTTTTTTGGGTACTTTCTAAGGGTGGTTAATGTTATTAGTTTTTATGTTAACAACATTTCTAGATGGACAACCCCAACCAGAAAAATCTTATTGGGAGTCTATTAATAGATGTCAATATTTTGCAAGATCATTACGAAGGCAGAATTATTGGCTTTCACAAAAATTCAACCAACCAGAAGTAGGAGCTACTTGTACTCCTGTAATGGTTAATCCTAAAAATACGAAGGTCTGGAGGTAATTATGGACTTGATTCAATTAATATTTATAGGTTTAATAGCTTGGGTAGTAGGTGGAATGATTCATAAAAGGATTAAAGATGACTCCTAAAAAACTAGATCCACATTCTATTTATGCCAAGTATGATATTAATCATGATGGTACTGTAAGTGATGAGGAAATGGCTCGGAATAAAGAGTTACTAGAACTTGAGTTACAAGAAGAAAAATGTGATACGCAAAAACGTATGGCATGGGTAGCCATGGTTTCTATGATTATATTTAGTGCATTTTTATTTATGCCTATAGTTAAAGAAACTCGTGTGCAAGCATTAGGTGATATTCTTGGATTATTTTATATTGCTCAAGCTGGTGTGGTTGGAGCTTATATGGGTGTAACAGCATGGATGAGCAGGAAATAAATAAATATCGTGTAAGATTAAAAGATTTTTGCACTTCTGCGTCATTAATAATTACTTTAATAGTATTATTAACTTGTATATGTGGCTATGTAATAGGATTACTAATCTGGTGGGAGCCCTGGGATATCTAAACAAACAGTTTCTATATAAGTAATAAGTTCTTTTCTTGATATACACCGTTCTATAAATTGATCTTTAGTCAATGTTGCAGTGTTCCATTCTTTATTTTCAAGTATTACGGCTTTATCTTCATGCCCATATATGACCATGACCCGTTGTCCATGGTCTATGGCTCGATTCAACCAAGACTTTTGTAACGGTGATACTCTGTTTTTAAGTAATGAAGCTCCCTGGACCGGGAGCTTTTTAATATATTTATACTCAGCCCATATAAACGCTTTTGGGCCAGAGTAAAATGCATCAGGCACACCACCTGCATAGGTGTCGTGTATTTTCCACTTAAATACTTCAGGAGATAGAGCTTTGTGCACTGCTTTTACATAACTGTGCTCGTTCATTTAAACGCCCCACTGACAATCAGGTTCGTCACCTTTTTTATAGCTGCACCATTTACAATTATGTTTACTAGGATTAGGTGCAAAGTCATCGCATGTTGTCATTTTAATAGCACGTTCATGTATCCCTGGGAGAAATATTAAAGCCTCTTCCCGGGTATAGGGCACAATTGTTGTTTCACCATGATCTAGATACCAAAGTTCAGAGCTTACATATTCCAATTCAGGGCTACGCATAAATGCTGCAAGCGCGTATAGCAAGCATTGTTGAGAGTGGGGTATTTCATTACCTATCTTTTTACCGGTTTTATAATCAATAACACGGGCTGAAGTCTGGTCTTCTTGTATATAAGCGTCGAGTTTTACTCGGGCCCAACAGTTTGTACTCATCCACTTTGTTTGATCCCAGTCAATAGTGAATGCCCATTCACCTTCAAGCTCTACTTGCCTGTCTATATAAAGTTTTTTAAGTTGATGGAATTCGTCTTCAAATTTAACTAGGCTACCTGGGAACTCCGTCAATTTACCATTAACAAAATCTTCGGCTTCTTGATGGATTTTTGAACCACGTTCAGCTGCTGGCCCGGAAGGTTCTCGTACTTTACGTACTTTAGATATGTATGTACGGTAAGGACATTCTTCAAAAGTTTTAAGAGTTGAGTACGACCACGCAGGAACTAGACCAAGTGCATCTGGTTTTTTTAATGGCTTATCCTTGTCCGGTCTCGCTTCCTGCGTTAATTTGATCAATTAAGACATTGTCTCTTGTATCGAAATATTGGGCCATTATATCTTTTAATTGATCACTGTCAACTTTCCACTTAATCAATACTCCACGAATAGGATTTGCTGATTGATCTCTAGCCGGGCGTTTCCTTTCAATTTGTAATCCATTTCTATCTGTCATTTTTCTAAATTGTTTAATTGCTATTGGCGGAGTGTGTTCTGTTTGTGTGTGGTACACAGTACGTAAATGTTCAAGTGGAACTATTGAATACTGTTCCTGGGCTGCATCTGCAATCCATGTTTTTACAAATCGTTGAGATGACATAATAGTATTTGCATTAAAAGCATTGTCTAAAGATACATCTAAAACATCCATAAAAAACATTAAGTTACCAACTTTAATAGCTTCACAGAACTCTTCGAATACTGACATTGTTACATTGCGCATTGTTATTTTAGCTTCATTATTCATACATATACGGGCCATACGTTTGCTAACTTTATATTGAGCTAACGTCCCGGCAAATGTGTTTAATTCTTCATGGATATTATCTATGTTTTCTATTATTTCTGGGTGGGCATCTTCTAATTTAACTTCCTGCCTGGGGCCTACATTGTATCGCCTATCACCTGTTTCTATTTTTACTGCATCTGACCTGTTAGTAAGAAAGATAAAGTTTGTATAGCTGGGTAATTCAATTTGATTACTACGCATTCCTCGAATGGTTAAAGTAGGTTCTGTAATTTGATTCTTTAGTTTGTCTGCCATACGGAGACTACCACCGTTAGCATCTGTCATTCTAAATTCATCAATGATTAAGAACAGTGCTGATCTCATATATAAGTTGAATTGTTCTTCGATATTTTCTAAGTTTTTCATTGGCGCGTGTTCATTACCAAACAAAGGTTTTAATACTCTGTTGATAAATACACCTTTACCTGTACCCGGAATACCTGTAAGTATCCAAGCTGTCATGCTTTTAGTTTTATTCTGATAAATGTAAGCAAGCCAGTTTAGAAAGTGTTCCGTTTCAGGGTCTTTGCCACCTAGGATATGGTTAATTAGACCGTAGACCATAGGGCACATACCCTTAAGATTTACTCCTGTACCATATTCAAGTGGTTCTCCTATTATGTTTTCCTTAAGCATGTACTGTGATTTACGATACATGTTTACATAAAAAGGAGTTTTATCCAGATTGACAGCTGATTTAGAACTCATAGGTTCAAATACAACTTTTGCATCCGGTATAAAATCTGGTTGGGTTCTACCATGACTGCGCATAAACCCTTCAATACTTGTTTTATTGGTAGGGGTCAGTGGGTAGTCGTCATTAAATTGATTTAAGTTAGGATCAAATACACCATTATAATAAGTATCAGTATAGAAATCCCTAAGTACCACGGGTTGCGTTGCTTTATTTCCTGTAGTATCTGTTTCGGTAAATCTATCAAATATTGACAAATAAAAGTCTTTGTCAGCTTTGGAGATTTCAAAAATTGGTTCATCTTTGAAGTTAAACATGTAAGTTGGGTCTTCAAGGTGGAAATAATAGGCATTGCTATCGCCTCCGTTTATATTGCAACGTATGAATGGTGTGGAACTTTCATCTACAATTGTTATAGACATTTTGTCCGGGTTTACTAGAACTTCTGTAGCTTGATTATTTATAGTTGCAGTATGTACTTTTGCAGATCGTTTTTGTAATCCTGCTTTCTTACGCAGTTCATCTTTAATAGATACTTCTGCTGCGAAATTCTTTTCAGGATTTACTTCATACATGAGAACAGCTAAATCTACAGCGGCTTTTTCCCGTTTTGTAAATATAAGACGTTCTTTTGCAGAGTTAAATGGGTCTATAGAAGAATCTGCAAAATCAGGAGCGGCAATAAAAATAATTTTAGTATTGTCTGCAACTGATGGATCGAGAGGGTATTTAAGTGATTGTCCATTACTACTTAACTCCAATTGTGTTTTAAATAAATCAACCGTGTAGTTAACATGTTTTAACCATAGTTTAATTGAAGGAACTGGAAGAGGTATTTCAAGTAACATAAATATGTGTAATGATACACGGTCGCTTTTTAATCCAAGACTAGAAGATGCTTGAGCTATATAACTTATGTTATGAAATATCTTAGGTAAGCTAGTTATAATTGTTTCTGCAATACGGCCTACATCTAAGCTTGTTAAAGTTGACTTAGATACGAAGCCAGGAATGCGAATGTTGTCAACATCAAATACAATGTACTCAGAGAACGCATTTTTATCTCCTTGTCCTGCTCTGCTTTGGTTATTTAATTGTTTTTTTAAGGGCCCTTTTAATAAACAGTCACCTTTAGCAGAATGAGTACGAATTAGAGATTCAAAATGTTTTAAACCTTTATTAGTCTTTTCAATTTTATAATGGTGAGAATTAACTTTTTTGACGTGGGGATAAGGTTGAGTACCTTTACCAGAAATACGTTTTGTTAAACGTGAAGCATTAGCAGCTTCTAAAAAGACTACTTCCATTATTACTCTCCATCGTACTTCCTTAGAAATACTTCTTTTCGGTCTATTAAAACTGAATCATCTTCAGATTCTAGACTTAATTTTACTTGTTTCCCATTTATTTTAATGACTGTAATTGTAAGGAAAACATTTCCTTTTTTATGAACTACTATAGCGCTGTCTTTATTATTAGTATTCTCTTTTCGGGTGAGTACGAGTTTGCTCATTTTGTATATGCTTTGTCATACCCGCCTTCAGCTGATAATGGTAATTCTTTACACCATATCGGTGCTTGTGTCATTGTAAATATTATATTCTCCATAATATTACATGAATTTTCTTCAGGAGCAACAGCTATTATCTCATCATGTACTGTTAGAACTACAGACCCACCGTTAGTATGTTGCAAATAATCATGCACTTTATTTATGGAATCAGTAATAATTATACGTGCTAAAGCCTGTACAATATTCTCTGCTATCTTTCCACCATAAAGTTTAACTTGTTGTCTTTGGTTAAAATATACAAAATCAGACCCTTCGAAATACCCATTACCTCGTTTAATTAAACCGGGGTATTTTAAATACATACCGTTTGGTAGCATTAATGCTCTATCAGCAACTGTCAATGGTCCATATGTTAAACTTTTAAAACTATTTTGAAGTGAACAAGTAATTAAATACTCGCATTTTTTCCAGAAGTTGGTTATATCTGGGTAGTTTCCTCTGTATGTATTGACTACATCTAATGCATCCTCGTCTGATATATCTACTTCCGGGCCAGCCAGTCCGTTTCTAAGCGTAAAAGCAAACTTCTTGTAGCCCATACCATACCCGAGACCAAGTATTGCAGTTTTACCTACAAATCTTTCTACTGGGTTGTTATCTTTGTTTATGGGTTTCTTGTATATTTTAGAAGCAAAGTTACTGTATATATCTTCTCCGTTAGCAAATTCCTGTAGTAAGTCTGTTTGATTTGAAATCCACGCCAGGACACGGGCTTCAATATTTGATAAGTCAGCAACGTATACTAGATGCCCTTCAGGAGCTTGTAATGCTTTACGTAATTCAGAGCCCCTGGGCAGGTTTTGCATATTAAGTTTATCAGTGCCACCGAATCTGCCTGTGTGTGCTGCGTAATATCTTAATGGAACACTTATGGATCCATCTTTATTAATAACATTTAAAAATCGTTGGGCCCTAGTCTCTTCAATTCTTGATTTGACTGCTATTCGTGCTTCCCATAAGTGTTTATGTTCTGGATATTTTCTAACCATTTGTTTGTAACCGGCATCATTTTTCCCAAGGGCAGGTATTTTATTGCCGGTAGTAGGACTGGTCTTCATGGGTGGATTAATACCTATTGATTCAAGATAAGCGCTAAACTGTTGATTACTAGACAAAACTTTTTTATCTATACCGCAAGCTTCTATCTTTTCTTTACTTTCCTGTGCTACACGGTCACGGTATTTGGTTAAAAGTTCACGGTCTATGGTTAGCTTAGGCTCAACGAACATCTTGGTTGTAAGGTCAATAATATGCAACTCTGTCTCTGGAATCTCAGACTTCAATTTATTATATATGCCATGAGTGAGGTTTACGTCCTGTTTACAGTAATCTGCAATTGATTCTTCAATATCCGGGGGTAAGTCTACAATACCTTTTGCTGATACCAGTTCATCTCCTTTACGCATCTGTTCATCTTCAGGCCATAGTCTTTTACATACTTCAGATAGTTTGGCTGATTGCATTGGATCAATACCACGAGCCATAGCTGCAGTATCATAATAGAAAGCAGGATGTACATTGTAATATTGTGTAAGGATATAACCATCAAATAAAGCATTGTGACAAACTACTGCAGTATCAGGCCAATCAACATCTTTCAAAAAAGGTTCTACATCATTTTCACCTAACCAATCTGATTCCTGTCCTGAAAAGAAACGGACACCTAATCCCCATACTTTGAATTGATCTCCGTTAACATACTCTGCAGTTGTAAGTTTTTTTAAGGAATAATGGGGGTCAAAATATGTTTCAAAATCAAGAACTAATATACTTAGCTTATCAAGATCCATTGTCATATTATATCTCGCACTTTGGATTATCTATTTGTTCTTGAAAATATGCATCAACTTCCTGGTCTACTGTATCTGGCATAGCTTCCATAGCAAATTCTGTTTCTGTTTCAAATTTTTCACGAACATGAGGTTTGATTGAATTTATATGGCTGTTATAAATAAGATGTCCTAGTATAAGAAGTTTCTTTTCTCTGTTTTCTAAGCTTGAAATACTTATTAAACATTTTTTTATTTTTTCTAGATATTCTTCATCATATTTAAACCATTCAATCAGGTCTTCGGGTTCTACATGTTCCCTGGTCCAACGTGCATACAACATATTTTGTTGGTCATCTGATAATTCATCAAAGCTTGTTGGTAATATTTCTTCGTCAGTCATTATTTTATCCTTTTAATAAATACATAATAAAACTTACAAATAAAGCAAGTCCTACTACAAATTCAAAAGACAAAGTAAACTTTTTATGTGGTCGTCCACCTTGTTCACCTAGACTTATAGGTATATGTCTACTTGTCCCTGGTTTTAGACTTTTAATTTTTCGATGGCGTCTACAAGTCATGGTTACCACCAGCATTCATACCATACTTTTTTATTTTCTTTTAACCATTCAAATGCTTTCTGTGTAAACTCAAAGTCCTGTTCGTAATAATCTTTTACGCTTTCTTCTTGAAATTGTTGCCCCCAATAAAAACCATCATTACAAATAGGTAATTTTCTGCTTTGTATAGTGCGTTGTAATATATTGATGTCTTCCCAATCTAGAAATAATTTTTGGCAGTTAAAATCATCTGCCATTACTCCATAAGGAGCTTTAGCATTAAGTCTGTGATGCCAAAGTTGTCGCATGTATTCATGTAGTCGTGCATGTTTGCGCCACTCGAATACCATTTCTTGTTCGCAATCCCAATAAGGGTCTTCTTTGTCTGCTTGATAAGTATTTATATCTATAACTTTTTCATTCTTTGGTTTAGCAATTAACCATCCTGCATATTGATCTAGTCCCATTGTTCATTCTCCTTTATTAAATTAGTGAGCCTGCTACCCTTTACAATTTTTTGTCTTGCCCGGTGTAATATTGCTTTGCAATTTATAAAGGCTATGAAACTTTCAGGGGTCCACCTTTATAAATTGAGGGTAGCGTAACCACATGGCTCTGACATGGGGGGTTAAGGGTGATTAACCCTTGGAGATATACACCGCCCCCAAAAAAAAGAAGCCAAACTACTGGAGTTTGGCTTAAGTCCTGTGGGAAACAGGAGGAGGAGAAGTAAAATATTTCCATAGTTTATACTCTACTTTTCCTAATTGGAAGGGGGAACTCCAGTTTCTAGTTAAATTGGGGTGTTGGGGATAGCTAGGCTGGAATTCCCCCCGTAAAATTAAGCTGCTATAGTCACATCTTTCATCTTTTCATAGAACTCTTCAGCTAGTTTGTAGTCGGCTTCTTGTGCCCATCCTTCAAACGATACATCTAAATTCATGAACTGTTGTCCAGAACGATTCTGGGTAGCAACTGCAGATAATTTCCATAATCCTGAAAATCTATCTCCCCCTTTAATACTGATTTGCGAATTCCAGCTTCGTGAAACACGTAACTTAGAACTTGCAAAATCCATTATTACAGGCATTGATAGTACACCAGTTTTAGGATCTTTTAAAAGTAAAACATGTGAATGAGTTTGAACAAGGTCAAATTCTTCAGGTTTATCTTGTTCACTTATTGCAGTTTCTGCTTCTGCTGCACTGCGATAAGTTCCTAGAAAACCGCCACCTGCTTCTCTTTTCTTCCATACAACATGATCATCTTTAAAAGTTACACTAATTGCATAAAGGTCAGACCCATAATTTTCATTAGTTAAACTATTCAAGAAGTCACCCGGGTCAGCCCCTTCAATAAAGTTTGCATGATGCTTATCTACTTCAGGAGACATTTTCTGTAGTAGTTTAATACGCGGTATTGTCATGCTATCGCTAGATACATTTTCATTACCACGTCCTGCACTTTCTTTAACATGCGCAGGCACTTTGTCAGTAGCTAATGCTATTTCATTTGCCATATATCATTATCCTTATAATTTACGTAAGTTAACTTTGCGAAGTTGAGTGGCTTTTACACCGGGAACGTCTTTTAATTTAATTGATTCATTCCAAGCAGCTGAACTAACTCTTCTATGTAATAAAGAAAATTCACCGGTTTTCTGTATATGTTCATAAAAAACATCCCAGTCTACTACTTCGGGTACTGAATCTTCCTTGACGGTGATTGAAGACTCATCGTTAGCAGTCCGAGTTAGTCCTTGTGCATCCATCTTTTCAATCAGTATTGCATCGAGTAGCCGATCTCTTTCTTTAATTCTTCTTAATCGTTTACTTAATAATTCAGTTTCTTCTCTATGTTCTAGTTTTTGTTTAATCAAACTATCTATATTAAATTTTTTATATTTAGTTAATAATTCTTCAAGATCTTTCATTAGTTTCTCCTATAAAAGAAAGGGGGATCCCAGTAGGTCGGTTACTATTTAAACTGGTTATGTGCACAGACCTGATCCCCCTTAATTCTTTTTCTTTCTTAAAGTACTTAAAGTACTTAACAAGTCTTCCATCCTTGTTAATTTCTTTTCTAGTTTTTTATATACTTCCGTCTCCCATGTATGACGGGCAGCAATACATATCACTTCGGTTCTTTTGGTTTGTCCTGCCCGGTATATTCTTCTATTGAATTGTTGAAAGTGTTCAGCATTGTATGTAGGCGATGACCATATAACTGTGTTAGCTTTTGTAAGAGTTAGGCCGTGACTTGCAGATTGTGGGTGTGCAAAGATACATTGCAATTGACCAGCCTGGAATCTCTCTACAATATCACCACGTTTATTAGCTGGGGTTTGTCCATCAATAACTGCATATCTTACTTTTTGTTTTTCTGCTAAAGCCACGAGTTGTTCTCTCTCGTGTCTCCAGTTAAATGCAACGAGTGAATGTCTACGCTCTACGATTAAAGACATAACTAATTCATATCTTTCTTTATGTATTTTTACAATATCTCCAAATTCGTCATATACTGCACCAGTGCATAACTGTAATAACTTTTTAACTTTAGCGCCTGCATGTACTGCATTAATAGTTGATTCTTCTGTATACAATACAGATTCTTCTTCGAAGGTATCGTATTCGAGTTGTATATCTTTATGTAAAGTTGTGTATACAAATCGTTTGGATGTAGCTGGCATATCAATACATTCTTCCAGCTTATATCGTATGTTAATATCTTTAAGTGCTATAGCAACCAGGCGTTCTGCATCAGGTTTATCAACCCACTCATTAGCAAAGCCATTATATCTGGATGTACATACATTATGTCTGAATGTATAAAACTTGGGACCAAGTCTTTTGCCATCGTCAATTACATAACACGGATGCCACAGGTCAAGTATTGTATTGCTGTTAGGTGTACCTGACATACCAATACGATATTTAAAGTTGGATGCAATCTTTGCAAGAGCTTTACTACGCTGGCTATCTTTATTTTTAAATGCAGTAAATTCATCAATACATATAGTATTGAAGTCTTTAAGATGCACCTGGTTTTTAACTAACCATTTAACTGCATCATGGTTTGTGATTACAACAGGTGCATCTGATTCAAATACTTTCTGACGATTACGTGCATAGGCGATCTCATACTGCAAGCTATTTGTAAACTTTAGTATGTCTTCTCCCCAGGAAGCTTGGAGTATTGATAATGGCGCAAGTACAAGTAAGCGGCCTTTATCTTCTTTACCTATTATATAAGCATCAAGAACACTTCGGGTTTTACCAGTACCCGGGTCTGATGTTATTAAACATTTAGGATTTTTTTGAATAAAGGCAGTAGTAGCCTTCTGATGTGAAAAAGCTTTCAACATGATTCATCACTCTTTGTTCGTTAATCATTGTTCATTGAGAACAACTATTATACATGGACTACGTTTTAGGATCTACTTCTACCCACTCAAAATACCAAATAGGTATAGGTATAAAACGAGCTATTTTTACAGTCTTACTTTTTAGTTTTAATACTTCACGTACCATTGTATTTTTCATAATATAAAGTATAACGGACACAAATAGACCGCCGATAAGAGCAGCCATCATTCCTGAATATGTGCCTGAAAGTGACCATATAAGAAATGAAGTAATAGCTATGTCAATCGGGATGTCGTAGCTTATTACTTTTCTTGGGCCTAGTTTTAGTATTAGAAATAACAACCCTGCGGCTGCGGTTATACCTGCGATCATCATTGTTTTTTCTCCTTAATGTATCTATTAATGAAATGATTTTTAGAATTTGCAATACAAAGAATAAAGTTTTACTTATTTTGAACAGAAGATGTTTCACTTAGTTTTCCCCATGAAAGATAAATAATAAAAAGTATTGCAATCATAGAAATAATTCCTTGAATGCCAATAGTTATAGCTTCCATAGCCATAGCTAAACTAATGATTGCAACTAAGGTTAATGCAATTTTTGCTGATATATTTTTCATTGTTCATCCTTATTTTCTGGTAATAAATATACTGTATCTCCCCATGGAGCTGTATTATCTCTATCAGTAGATATCCATAAAACCGGTATCTCTGGTTGTTCACCAAATTCTGATACAGATGCTTCGAGATCTGTAAGATAAATAATTACTTCTACATCGGGGAAGTCTTCAACAATCATTGTAATTGCAGGATGAAAGCTTGTACCACCTCTTCCTTTAATCAGACATTCTGTTTCTTCTATATCTTCATAGTCTTCAAATATTTTTATATCTTGTACTGCTGCATCACACTGCATAAGTATTAATCTTTGTGGCATAGTCTCACGAGCTACGGCACATGTTTCTCCCCAGAACTGGGTAAATTCATCATCACTTATAGAGCCTGATGAATCTTTGATAATTGCTACTGATCCAACTCTATCAGAGCTAAATGAAGGCAAATACTCATCCTCACTTATATAAGCACGGTTTGGTTTTTTCCATGTATAGTCATCACTAGCTACAGACTTGAAGAAATTCCATAATAGATCTTTCCAGTCAATAAGAGGATTGACTACATCCTTTACAAGTTCTTCAAGATGACCGGGCAATTTACCTTGTGCTTTTGCAATGGACAACGCTTGGTTGATTGCTACCTGCCACTCAGCCTCTGTGTTTGCAGATACATTATCTATTACAAAACCCCACGTTGGACCTTCTTGATCAGGAGGTAACTGATTATATATAGCTTCTGCTGACATATCCCTGAACTCTTCTGCTTTAAGTGCATTTTGAGGAAGTATATGTTCATGGTCCAAAAGATGGAGATTAATTGCATAGTCACATGCAGCATTCCATCTTCTGAATTCACGATTCTGCCGTCTTGATTGATGGCTGAATATAATGTGATGCAACTCGTGTGCTATAAGACCTCTTACTTCTTGTGGAGATTGTTTACAAATAAATCTGGGATTATATATAAGATCTACACCATCAGTAGCTGCAGTCTCTTCATCCCAGGTTGCTTTGTAATTTAATTTTAAGGCAAGAGTTCCATAGAAAGGTTCTTTGAGTAACAAGTTTGATTTTGCTTTTATTATTAGTTTATTTGCTTCTTGTTCATATAGTTCTCTTTCTTTGGGATCACTCACTTGGTTTTGTTTTCGTTGAGGCCCGATAACAGTCATAATTAATCCTCATTTAGTAGTGATGATATAAGAGCTGTTTGATTGTGTTCATCCAGATCAAAACCTATTTCCTGTTTTACCTGTTCAGCTTGCATTTTTCTTGTAGTTTTTTCATGCATTTTTGCAATTTTATCTTTTGGTACTAAAGACTCACCTGCAGGATATACATCAAGAAATTGTTTTAGGGTATTTACTCTATTAACAAGTTCTTTCATTTGATATTTAAGGTTATCTTTCTTTTTATTCCAGTCTTCAAGTCCATCATAAGCTGCATTTAACAAAGGATTGAGTTGTTCTTTTGCTTTTGAACTTAAGTCATCTTCATGTATAGTTGAATTACTATTATAACTTGAAGTAAGAAAAGGCAAACTTATATACGGATCCAGTTCTATGGTAAACGTGCGATGTCCGGGTTCAATGTTTGATTTGAACTTCATTTCAATACTTTTTGTTACATTATGATCTTCTTCCAGATATCGAAAACTACCTAGAAACTCTCTTATGTCATTTGTACTAGTAACATTACTCCATTTACCTGCTGTCAATTTTATTGAGTTATTAGACATATGAATATGTTTACTAAAGTAATCATGACTAACAAGAGTTTTAATTGCTTGCTGGAATGGTGAATCTATAACAGCTTGTCTCACTGCATTAGAAAGCTTTGGATCCTTACTAGGTTTAATATGACTTTTATCATATTGTTCTTCTGCATTTTTTAATATTATAGATTTTAAGTCTTCTGACATACGTACATGTGCCATTTATAATTCTCCTTTTATATTACTACTGAAGCATTATCTCGAATCCAATCTTGAGATGCTTCATGATTCTGAAGTGATCGGTCTTTTGCAAGACTGTCTTTCATAAAGTAAACCTGATACTCAGGGTTCAACTTTCTCATATACTTAATAATGTTCTTGAATGTTATGTCGTCAACTCGTGCAGCTAGTGCACCGGCAACTGCAAACATTATTGAAGTATCGTCAGGTACATCGACCAGGTGCGGTGTTTTAATTATCTTGTCGATGTCAGGTAGATTATTAAACATAGTTTTATGCGCAATAAATTCACCTGCTGGTCCATCACCAATAATAGATGCAACACCGTAGAACTGTTCATCGTTTGAATTACCCATGTGAGGAAGCTTTTTATCAACCATTTCCCAACCACGAGGAGTTGGAAATGCATTCTGTTTTGCATCCATTGCATGAAGTAATTGAGGACGATAACGTATAAAGCTGGTTATAATTGGGCTAATATTATTTTGCATAGCCCATACACACCAGTCATCTACGTTAGGTTCAACTGTGTAATGCGCAAACCGAGACTTAACTGGCGTTGGCATTTCGTGTACAGCTGCCCTATCTTTTGATCTATTACCAGCTGCAATGATTGTTGTATACGGTGGAAGTGTATAAGTACCAATCTTTTTATCGAGTATCAATTGCAATAAAGCATTTTGTGTTGCTTTAGGTGCAACGGGCAACTCATCAATGAACAGAGTCACTGATCCTTGATAACTTGCATCAGGATAATCTTCTGGAATACCGTATTTAGTACGATATGTACCGTCTTTCTGTTCTACGACTTTAAGCCCACCACGTACATCAACTGGGTCAAATAGATTTGCACGTAACTCAAAGAGCTTTGAATCACGGGCATTTGCAGTTTGGTATACGATTTGTGATTTACCTAGACCGGGCCCACCCCAGATCATAGTAGGTATATCAGCTTTTGCATTAGCTGTTATCTCTTTGTATAACAGTGATGGTTTTATTTCTCTCATATAACTGTCTCCTTTCGTACAGATTTCATGGTTATTGTGTAATATCTTTTATGTGGATCATTTAATATTGCATTGTCTATTTTCTTCTCCAATTGTTTATGGGTTTTAAGCCCACACCAACGTCTTATTGTTTGTGCTACATAAGCACCTTGTTTAAAAGTTGTATCGTTAACTATAATAATGTCCATATCTTCATTAATGCATTGAAAGTTTGCAGCTAAAAATGCTACTTGGAATGGAACCTTTATGTCGTATAAATTTTGTGAAGGAGCAGGTTCTCTTAATCTTTTTGCATAATCAGGTAATACAGCTGCTTCATACTGATAAGACGAAGCTACTTTATGCAAAATAGTAAGTCGTGCTCGGTCTATTGGGTAATCTATATATGTATCTGTATAACCAAATTCCCACGGGGTAGTATAGGTTGTATTCATATCTCCCGGGGTTTCAAGTATAGTATTTAAATCAATACCATGTTCTATATACATACAAGCACTTAGTTCATTTACAAGATTGGTTATAAATTTGTTTTCATATTTCATTCGTTTTTCCCCATTCTGATATTTAATTGTTCTCGATTAAATAAAGCAAAGTACTCATCTTTTAATCTTTCTCCGATATCAGATATTCTTTTTGCTTTGAAACAAGCTTCCTTATAGTTTCTATCCTGGTCAGCTTTGTATAATTCTTTAGTACATGTTTCTAATTTACATACCAGACTTGCAACATCTACTGCTGCAGCTGAAGTTGTTATATTTAATCTGTGCAGTTCTGCACGTATTTCTTCAGCGGCAGCAGTTGCGTAAGTATTCTCTATATAAGCTTCAAGACTTTCCGGATTACATCCGCCAATACTATCGCGCATGTTATCCAGTACATCCTGCATCTCCAGTTTCAGATTGGTTTCATCAAGATCAGGATGTAGTTTTGCAAACAAGGGCAGGTATTGTTCTGCCCACTCACGTACGAATGGCATTATCTATCTCCTCTATAACTTTAATTAATTTTTCTGCAAGCTCAGTATCTTCGTCTGTGTCTAGTTCAATAACTATTTTAATTTTCATTATTAAAGTCTTCGAGCCCTATCAAGCTCATCGTATCCACTTAAAAGAACATCATCATCGTCATCATCATGTGTATCAATTTCTTCTTCAATTATCACATCTTCTTTAATATTAAATTCCGGATCCAGGTTTTCAATTTTAATTGTAGGTCCATACTTGACCATGATAGTTACAGTTTTAGTAGGATCTTTAGGATTTCTTTCTCCTTTAGCAGTCCATAATCCACGAGGATCAAGCTTTTTAATCTCTGAAATTATTGTAGTGGCAATAGATTTGAATTTATCTGGTATCTGTATCCACATATTCATTCTCCTTTTGTTATTTGTAATAGTGATTCTTCATACCTTTTCATGTTTTCGTTGTACATTTCCATGAGCTTCTCGATAGCTTTAACACCTTCTTCCTTACCATCATGTAAACCTCTTCTGTATCCTCTATCAAAGGCTTTTGCTATTTCCAGTTCATATTGCTCCATGTCTTGTGCAATAGCATCTTCTGCTGCCTGCATAGTGTCATTGTAATGTTGATCTTCCTGATCGCTCATATTATATTCTCCATTTGATTAAGGGATTGATAAAGAGAATCAAGCGTTTCCCGGTACTCTGTCCGGCTATATCTTTCAATAGGTATCTCGTATGCAAGCAAGCGAAATCTTGCAAGCTTAACTCTTTCATTAATCAATCTGGTTTTGAGGGCGTTTACTTCTTCTTGTAATTCCGCGTTTGTTTTTCTGTTAGTAGCCATTGTTTATCCTCCTTTTTCAATGAACTACGGTCATAGTCCTTCTTGGATCTATGCCAATGGCTTTTTCTTAGGAGGTCTGAGGGCTTTCCTTGTCGTCTATCCATTTCTTTGCAGCCTCCAATGCTTCATCTTTATCTTTACAGAATTCTACCCACGGTAACCATTCTTCCTCTCCTGGATACATGTATACTTTATACATATCTGCACCTGGAATATGTTGTACATCTGCGGATTTTTTTGTGGTGCTATTATGTAATTTAATTTTAATGCCCAATTCTCTCTCCTTGTTTCCTTGATATTTCATTTAATTGGTTAGAAATATTTGTAAAGATTTCTTTAATCTCATCAATTACATCCTGATTTAAATCATCCCTGCACAATTCATCCATGGAAAAATCAGCAAAAGAATTTACGGTAGATATGAAACCTAATACCTCTTCCTGATCTTCATTGGTTCTCATCTCCATAAAATTAAGGCAAGTGTGCAAGCCAAACAGTACAGTTTTAGCCTGGGGTATATCCCCTTGTTCCAAACTATTAATTAATCTATTAAGTACAAGCCCTATAAACTGGGCATCAGTTAAGGATTCAATGATTGCTGATAAACTATCAATATCATCGAAGTCCAGGTCACTTTTAATTACCATAATTTTCTCCTTTTGCCGTGCAAGCATGGTCCCCCTCCCCATTAAAAAAATTGCAGGCCCCGGTAGCCCGGGACCCACAATCTTCAAGGAGGACGCTACTTTGAACTCACGCAGGAGTAGCCAACCTACGGACACCGAGGGCCGTGTCATATTTACCGCTGTCTTCTCTTTATATTTACAGTTCGGTAGCTCCATATTTTTATAGTAGACGGGGCACAACTACTCACTTATTCCAAGAGGCACTACTAATTGTTATACAATGCAGAACTGTTTTTTGGTTTAAGTTATTGCCGAGCTTTTTGTAGGGTAGCATCCTTTTATCTCTTGTTTTGAACAAACACTTCGGACTTTCAGTGTCTGCCTTGCTTCTTTATTTACCGCCTAACTCTCTACTTTACGTGAAGCAAGTCACGGAGAGTATTAGCGTTTATCTACAACAAATTTGTTTCTCCTGTTTGAAGTTAGAGACTGGGCAGATAACCTACCCAGCCTCTTGTTAGTTAGATGCTTTCAACATCCATAGCTGACCAGTCAGAGATAGTAACTTCCTTTCCAGTCCCTCTCTTATTGGCATCCTTGTAATCCGCATCATTTTGACAACGTCTTACGATTTCACTTTCAATAGCCCAGTCTTGATAAGATGGAGAACCTTTCCAACTTGCTTGAGACCAAAGCTCTTGATGTACTTTATACCAGATACCAGCTCTAGTAGATGCATTAATGGCATTAACCTGTAAGCCAGTTACCCATTCAGGTATTACAGTACTTTTCGTAAAGCGATTCTTTGCCTGAATTGCCTTATCTTTCTGAAATGCTCGGTCAGCTAAAGCTCCGTTAACTGCATTTCCTACGCCTGATATAATACCGAAGTGATATTCTTTTGGAAGATTACCAACCATCTCTTCGTAATGGTTGCTTATACATTCGTAATCTTCGTTACTAACTCCTTCATCAGATAGCCCTTTCATCTTCTCAACACTCTTCATTTCCATACCTGTTGTATGAAGCTCCATTACTCTAGCTATGAGACTTATTTTAGGACGTAAGTGGTATCGCCCATCCGGAAACATGTATAATTCTTTGTTGTCTGGGTTAATAATACCTTTAATCCCACAAATATCTAACTCAAAGTCATCAAGAATCCAGTCTGCAAACTGTGCCTTATCCTGTGCTTCTTGACGTTCTTTCGCTCCTTCCGGGTCGGCTATTGTATCTTCCGTGAAGTCATCTAGTGATGTATCTTCTTTCGGAAGCAGTTCTTCCCGGTCATCCATATCTCTAGGATCAAGAGCTGGACCCGGGTCAAAATTGGTTAATTTAGTCATTTAATTTCTCCTTAATAGACAGTTGGTTAACATTTATATAAATTAATTCGTCTTCTACAAACAACGAATCAATTAAAGCATTTATCAATTCATACATTCACTTCTCCTTGGTTAAGTTTCTTAATCTGTTTATGTGATATACATTTATTTTGTTGGTTTCTAAATCATGAAACCTGATGTAATTCTTTCTCTTAGTATTACCGCTGTGGTAACCGAAGAAAGCTTTACCTTTTACTTGTAGATAGTCTCCATATTCCCAAGTCATATTTTTCCTTCCTCCCAATCTCTTTGATATTGTTCATGTTCCAATCTTATATTGTTATTAATTTCAGACTGGTATTGTCTTTCTGCTTCTTCTTCTGCCCAGTTACTCCAAGTAACCCGGTTTTTTGAAGACACAATTAAGTTAATTAAAGCTGTTAGAAGCATTTAAGCTACCTCCTTAATCATTGGTAGATGTGCCCATGCACTTGCTACCTCTGTTATCAACGCCCGCACCTCTTCAAGTGCTTTTACATCGTTGTTAGTATTTGCATGGGTACATTTACTAATGCAGTAACCATACAAGTCGTTCAATTTCTCAGGTAATTTATGGCCTTTATCCAGATCCAAAGATGTCTGCAATCCGAACAAGATTCTTTGTGCACGGCCAATGGCCTGGTTCTTGTCTTCTATTACACCACTGCGCATTGCATCTTCTGCTTTATCGAGGGCTTCCAACAGTGCATCGAATAACATCTGAACTAGATGTATTCCGTCTTTTATTTCTTCTTTTTTCATGCCATATCCTCCTCTTCAATTATTACAACATTGTTTATAAGGTTTAGAATTTTATCTCCACCTTTATAAAATTGTAGTTCCATTATCATTCGATACTTTTTGTACTGCGATTTTATTGATTCGATTTTTATAAGGTCTGATGCATACCATTTATGATCAGGATATTTTTCTTGATCAACTTGTTTGATAAGACTTATTATCCCATCAATATTTTCTCTTTTTAGTATACATTCCCAATTTTCGAGGTTGAAAAAACTACCTTTTATATCGTTTCGTAATCTTAAAAGATGTACTTTCAATTCATATGCTGTCATTTCTTCTTTTTTCATGTCATATCCTCCTTGTTAATTACATACTGGTCGCATACCTTCCAGAATGCACAGTACCCGAGGTCAGATAGTTCTACCTCTGTACCTTCACGGTTCATTAGTTCTTTTCCTGGCAGTACCACAATTATGGTCATGCCATAGCTGTGTTCCAGGAAGCCCCCTTCAGCGGGTAGTTCTACTCCGCAGGCCTGTACCAAAGCACATGTAGATTCATGCCTTGGGTTGAGCACATTACGGTCGAACCCTTTCTTGAGTTCTTCCATGAACTGTTCTTCTGTTAGAGAACGAAAGAACAATTCAGTGTTCCCATTTAACATGGAAACACTAAAAGTTGAGCTTAAAACTCTTGTGAATCTCGAAATTTTATGAAATATCATGGTTTATCCTCCTTGTAAGGGTTAAAATTACTAAAGTTGTATTAGAACGAACGCCCGATTCGGTCTTTTTTTAACAGACTGGAAGCTAAAATTGGTTAACAAATAACCAATGTGTGCCAGTAAAGGGCGTTCGTGCCACCTCCGTGCCAGCTGTTGTGCCAGCTGGAAACGAGCCTAAGTTGTTGAGATTCATAATGAATCATGGTTCTGTGCCAGTTGTGCCAGTTACTTTTACTAATTTAAACATAGGAACTATTTATTTAAATAAAGCACTGATATGTAAACCAACTTGAAATTGCTGGCACAAGTGGCACAGCTGGCACAGATTTATGAAAACTGTACTACGGTCAACGGTTTACGTCCGTGCCAGCGAGCAAACACTTACTGGCACAGATGGCACAAGCACTGTTTTGTGGTGTGTCGGCCTTGGACCGTAGATTTCTGGCAAATGACCATGAACCATGGCCAATGCCCGCTAACTACGGCCAATGCCCGCAAGTTTTTTTGCAAGCAAACAACTTGCTCGCCCGCTAACTGCAAACAAAAGACCTTTAAGTCCAAAAAGAATGAAGAGTACCCGGGAGTCCGGGCACCCTTCGAAGCCTACTACTCTTTGTTCAGCACTTCGTTAATCTTTTCATCGGCTTTGGCGTTAACCTCTGCCGATTTGACTATGTTCTTGTACAACGCTATGAGCATTGCAAAGAACAAAAAGCATAGGATTATCTGCACCGAGTAGGCAGCCATGAATACAAACATAACGGAAATACTTAGCAGTCTTCCGAATCTGTTTTCCCAGGCGAACCTGGTAATTGCCGCATGTATTCGGTCTATCGGTTCGATAAGCTCTTTCAAAAGCTTCACGAAAGTTAAAAAGAATTTAGACATCTAGTTCCTCCTTGAATGTTTAAAATGTCCATGACTTTAGGGTACCCAGCCGAAGCCGAGTACCCTGTAGTCTAAGAGAATGTGCACGGAGCTTTAGAACTCCATTGACACCTCTTCATCGTCAGCCACTTCCGAGGACTTGCCTGTAAGGAAGATTTTGAGCGAGGCGGGTTGCTGAACGTTCGTAACGGTTTTGGTTCCGTTGTGTTCGTCCACCCGTTGTCTGGTGATTAGCGGTATGGTATTTGAGCTGAGCTCTATGCTAATTACCTTGTCGTGGATGAATGCTACACCGATGGTGCGTATATCATCCTTGCCGTTAGCCCTCTTCCCGAGAACCACGTTTACGTCCTTCACTTCCATGATGTCTACCTCCTTGGTAGGTTGTTAAAATCACAATAGTTGTATTAGGAAAATCCATACATACTAAGAAGCAAAATCGGAGTTGGGATGTTAGATAAACCAATGAGTTTAGTTATGGTAGGAGTATGGATTTTGGGATGTTGGATGTTTGATTGCGAGCGAAAGTTGGGTAGCTCACGGCCTGGAAGGTATGTTTTTCTAATCTTTTTTACGAAGTACTAGATAGTAAGTAGAGGTAGTGTGTTAGGTAAACCAATGAGTTTTATTATGGTATGGACTGAGTAAAACAAGTTAGAAAAATATAGTGAGCGAGAAGATGTAAATCCGTGTCGGGGTGCTAGATAAACCAATGAAGTTAGCTATGGTAGGAACTAGCGAGCAATGGTATGGATGTTTTGTACTTCGATGTTAGGCAGGGCGAGAAACCCAAACAAGGTTCAGACTTATAATCGAAGACAAGGTTCCACTGAAGTAAAATCGGGAGTTGGGGTGTCGGTATGCTGGGCTGGGAGTGGAATGAGAGAGTGATATAGACTAAAAATTTTTTGAAATTTTTTTCAGTAAAAATTTGCTTAATTGTTTGTTTATAAGGTATATTTCAAGGCCATGGACAAAGACACCGAACCATTGGAAGAGTACGAAGTCCCTGAGCATGTGGAATTCCAATCCAAAATGCCGTATATGGGGCTACATACTAATGAATTAACGGTCCAGGAAGAGCGGTTCATCAATTTAATAGCAAGTGGTATGACAATTACTGCCGCTGGACGTGCTGTCGGGTACAAAACACGGCATTATGCCAGCAGGGTTGCTAATAAACCCAAGATTAAACAGGCACTTGACTATCTTAAACAGGAATTACGCGAAGAAACCAAGTTTACACGGTCACATGCACATAAAATGTACATGGATACGTACATTGCGTCTGCAAATGCTACAGAAATGAAGGGCACCGTGGATTCTTTGTGTAAGTTGCACGGATTACACCAGCCTGACAACGCAACTCAGGTCAATATTAATGTAAATGGGGTAAAACAGCTGGAAAGGATGAGTGACGAAGAGTTACTTAAGATAGCTGGGCACTCCGAAGACTATCTGGAGCCTGATAATGGCTGATAAAGACTATAGTGAATCTAGTATAGAGAAAACTCCTGGACTTGGACAGTTGCCCCCTAGTGAATTGAAGTTCACGCCAGGGGACCCTTTTGAATTTGTTAATAGTTTTCATAAAGAAACCCTAGCTAGAAACGAAGCCAGGTTAAATTCTGATGGATCCGTGACTACTGTAATGGCCATGGGCGTACCTTATAACGGTCAAATTTACATGGTTCCGGGTTTTAACAGGGAAACTGGTGAAGATTTTGAAAATGAGAATGAAGCTAAAAAATTCTGGCTAAAAAATATACAAAATGGGGATATAACTGGTATACCAGACAATTTTAATCCTAAACCATTTTTGCCTGATGATTTTAATACTTTATCTCCTGCTGAACAGCAAAAGACTTTATCTGATATAACAATGGAGCATCATCCCGCTAATAGAATGGCAGAATTAAACCATGAAAAAAATATAGAAGGTGATTTAGATGGGTTTGATCCGGTCGCAAGGCAGAAAGCAATTAAATGGGGTAGGAGTAATATACCCTCCGAAGACTGGAAGCAAAGAACCCGTAAGCATAATGAGGAAGAAGTCCGTAGTCGGTTAGGCACTTTTAATGTTCCTATACCGCCAGAAAAACTGGACAACATAGAAGACGCTGTTGACCATGTGGAACAGGAGACCAGAAATTATGAGTCCCCGTGGGAAGAAACCAGACCTAATCTTGCACAGGCTACTGACCGGTTGATTGATAAATCAGAAAAAATAGATTCTTGGGAATTTTATAATAAAGGGCTTCCTGAGTCTGGAAAATTTCACCCAGATAAACCAGCTGCATCTTTTAGAAGAGGCCTCCCTAGAAACCCTATAGCAGAAGCGGCAGTAACCTATAATATTGGTGACATACCTAAAGGCATTGCTGATTTAGTTATAGGGGGTGTAGAAAAGTATAGGGATATGAAAAAAAGTAAATAGGGGGTGCTATGCAAATAACCCACATAAACAGGGACCATTACCAAAAACCTTTGGTACCGCAAAATGAACAACGGCCCCAACCAGAGCCAAAAGAGCTTGTTGAGCGCAAGAAACCGGAGACCAATAAAGTAGATAAATACGTATAGGAGTTTAATCATGGCTGGAAAAAACCAAAAAACATATACGGCTCCAGAACCTTCTAATTATGCTGGCCCTGGTGGGGGGCAAGGCACTAAATTACCTAAAGCAGTTAAAGATGCAGGGGTAAGACCTAAAGCTGGAATTGTTGAAGGGTTCACTGCAAGAGAAATGAGGAAGCTGGATAGACGGAAAAAAGAAGTTTTAGATGATCCAAATGCAGGATCTGCAACTGGCTATGAAATGCGGATTCTTGACCAAGTTCCTCCAAACTTTGTCTGGGATAATTATGATGCAAAAAAAGCACAAGCAAAAGCTTTGATAAATAGTCCTTTTAAACCGGGGGGTTCCGTTAGTAAAAAGAAATATAGATTAGATAAGTATAGGAAATAGGAGGTTTGAAATGCCGATAGTAATAAAAGATAAAGAAACCGGAAAAATAGTAGGTGGTTATGGTTATAAGTCAGGAGAAAATGGCAAAGTAGGTAATCCGGATACAGGTCATCCTACTCCAACCAAAGCTTCTGGGATTAACATGTTAGAACAGAGACCTATTAAAGAAGATAGTTTAAAACCAAGTAAACCTATTAAAGCTATGTACTAATATATGTCAGCTGTACCTGAAACACAGCTATTCGAGTGTTACCGATGCCACATATCGCGGCCGGTAACTCTTTTTGCAGAAAACGATAAGCTATGTGCGTATTGTAAAGCAGATATATCCGAGGCTTTACCTGCTCCTGAACAGAAGGTAGAGGAAAAGGTAGAAGAAGAGAAAGACGTATCGGCACAGGATAAAGCTCGTGCAGAACTGGCTTTACGTTTCCTTACAAGAAAAAGGATGTTGCCTTTTGTAGAAAGGTTTAACCCTGATTATAATGCAGGTTGGGTACACAAGGACATTTGTGCGAGGCTGGAAAAATTCAGTCGTGATGTAGTAGAGAAAAAATCACCACGGCTAATGTTGTTTATGCCCCCCAGACACGGTAAAAGTACACTTGCATCAGTGGCCTTTCCCGCATGGCATCTGGGTAGGAATCCCGCCCATGAGTTTATAGGCTGTTCGTATTCCGGATCGTTGGCCATGGGCTTCAGCCGTAAAGTACGGCAGTTGTTACGTGAGCCGTCTTACAAGTCTGCATTTAAAACCAGACTTGATCCGGATTCACAGTCAGCCGAAGCATGGTTAACGATCAATGGTGGTGGTTATGTAGCCGCTGGCGTTGGTGGAGGTATTACAGGAAAAGGGGCCCATGTTCTTTTAATAGATGATCCGATTAAAAATAGAGAAGACGCGGAATCCCAGAATAACAGGGGTGCTACGTGGGATTGGTATACTTCTACTGCCTACACCAGACTAGCCCCCGGTGGTGGTATCCTTGTTATTTTAACCCGCTGGCATGACGATGATCTAGCTGGCAGATTATTGAGAGCTACCACGGAGGGTGGTGATCACTGGGAAGTCGTTCGTTATCCTGCACTTGCGGAAGAAGATGAGAAGTTTCGTAAACAGGGTGATCCATTGCATAAAGAGCGATATGGTCTTGATGCACTGGACCGGATTCGTAAAGCAGTTGGACCAAGGGACTGGTCTGCGTTATATCAGCAGAATCCGGTAGCGGATGATGGTGAATACTTTACAAGGGATATGATCCAGTATTTTGAGCCTGATGAAATAGACCTTGACCGTATGCGGTTCTATTGTGCGTGGGACCTGGCTATTGGGCAACGGGACAGGAATGACTACTCGGTTGGTATAGTTGTAGGGGTAGATGAATACGATAAAATGTTCGTTGTTGATATAGACAGGGGTAGATTTGACGGGTTTGAACTGGTAGAAAGGATATTAGATTTGTATGAATTGTGGAAGCCGTCTATTATAGGTATAGAAAAAGGGCATATTGAAATGGCATTGGGCCCTTTTCTGGAGAAACGTGTCAGGGAGCGGGGGCTCTATGAGGCGTATATTAAAGATCTAAAAACTGGCAGACGGGATAAAGAAGCCCGGGCCAGGGCTATTCAGGGACGAATGCAGCAGGGAATGGTGTATATTCCCAAAAATGAAAATTTTACTGGCTCGTTAATAGCGGAGCTTTTACGTTTTCCTAATGGAGTGCATGATGACCAGGTGGATGCATTAGCATGGATAGGTCTTATGATGGCAGAATTTAATACATTTTCTGAAAGAATAGTTCAACCTCCGTCCTGGCGTGATAAACTTCAACACTTGGCTAAAGAAACCCGAAATAAATCTGCGATGAGAGCTTAATATATGGCAGTACTACCTAAACGAAGAAGAATTTCCGCCCAGGAAGAAGAAACAATTAGCCGTACCCAGTGGGATAGGTATGTACGTGCCCGTGATAATGGACATGTTGACTATATTGATCTTGCTAAGAAGTGCGATGCTTATTATCAGGGTGAGCAGTGGGATTCAGCTGATATAACTGCACTTGATGCAGAGGGGCGCCCGGCACTGACAATCAATACTATATTGCCTACGGTAAATACTGTTCTTGGGGAGCAGTCTAGCAGACGTGCAGATATAAGATTTAAACCTCGAAAAAGCGGGGATCAGGCAGTTGCCGATGCATTAACTAAATTGTATGAGCAGATTTCTGATAATAACAAATTGGATTGGGTAGAACAGCAAGTCTTTAGTGACGGCCTTATTATGGATGGCCGTGGATATTTTGATGTTAGAGTAGATTTTAGTGACAATATGCAGGGTGAAGTCAGGATAACTGCTAAAGATCCGTTAGATATTATTCTTGACCCGGATGCTAAGGACTATGATCCTAAAACATGGACCGAAGTTTTTGAAACCAAGTGGATGACCCTTGATGAGATAGAAGAATTATATGGCAAGAAGCAGGCGGATAAACTTTTATTTATTGCGGAAAACGGTCAGTCGTTTGGCAGGGACTCTGTTGAATATTATGAAACGCGCTTTGGTGATACTGATGACAGCGATGATTATATGGGCACTGCTACAGGCTCTGATAGTGAATATAGAAGTATTAAATCTCTCCGGGTGATTGAACGTCAATATAAAAAATTAACTAAAGTAGACTGTTATCTTGATCCACAAAATGGTGATATGCGGCCTATTCCTGAAAGTTGGTCTGATACTAAAGCTAAAAAATTTGCAAAACAATATGGTTTGCAGATTTATTCCAAAATGAAAAAACGTGTTCGTTGGACAGTGACATGCGATAAAGTAGTATTGCATGATGACTGGTCCCCGTATGATGAATTTACAGTTGTACCATTTTTTGCGTATTTTCGCAGAGGCAGACCGTTTGGCATGGTTCGTAACCTATTGTCTCCACAGGAACAATTGAACAAGGTTACCAGCCAGGAGCTTCATATTGTAAATACAACTGCTAACAGTGGTTGGCTGGTTGAATCTGGATCGTTAAGTAGTATGCAGGTAGAAGACCTTGAAGAACACGGGGCAGAAACGGGTCTTGTTCTTGAATACAATCGAGGTTCTACACCCCCCGGCAAGATTCCACCCAACCAGATACCTACCGGTCTTGATCGAATAGGACAAAAAGCCTCGAATAATATTAAAGAAATTAGTGGTATAAATGATTCAATGCTTGGTACTGATAGTGCTGAAGTATCAGGTATAGCTATTCAGGCTAAACAGAATCGTGGCGTTGTTATGATTCAGGTTCCACTGGATAACCTTAAGAAAACAAGATTATACCTTGCAGATAAAATCCTGAATCTTGTTCAACAGTTTTATACCGAAGAACGGCTTGTAATGATTACTAACGAAGATGATCCGTTAAAAACTCGAGAACCTTTGGTAATAAACCAACAAACAGTTGAAGGTGAAGTTATTAATAATATTACTTTAGGTGAGTACGATGTTATTGTAAACGCTACACCAGCCCGTGATTCATTTGACGAAGTTCAATTTGCCGAAGCTCTTAATCTTAGACAGGTTGGGGTTGCAATACCGGATGATGCTATTGTTGAGTATAGTCATCTTAGTAGAAAAGAAGAACTTGCAAAACGTATACGACAGATGACGGGGCAAGAGCCGCCTTCGGAAGAACAAGCGCAAATTCAACAAATGCAGCAGCAAATGGCTATGCAGCAATTGCAGCTTGAGATAGCTAAACTTGAAGCTGAGGTACGCAAATTACAAAGTGAAACAGCTGTTAATATGGCTAAAGTCCAAGATGTTGCGGAAGTTCAACCTCAATTACATATGGCTGAATTACAAGCGCAACTTGAAAGTAAACAAAGAGAGCTTGATCTTAGAAGAGAGCTTGCAGCTTTGACTAATAATACAAGGCAGAATCAGGCTAATACCCAAGCAGCAGCTAAACTTGCAACTACTGCAATGACTAATGCTGCTAAAACTACTCAAGTTCCACAATTAACAGAGCCGATGAACCCAGAAGGAGGGTTACAATAATGCCACGAGGAAAAGGAACTTATGGGTCTAAAGTAGGTAGACCTCCTAAAAAGAAAAATAAGAAAAATAAGAAATCTAAAAAGTTTAAAAGTAAAAGGAGTTACTAATGGCTGAACAAAAAAACCATCCGTCTAATGTAGATGGGCCGATGGAATTTGAACGTATGCCTGGAGCCGATCCTAAAGAGGAAGCTACAGAAAGCATAGATTTAAATTTTCCTGAAGAAATAGAAGAAACTACAGAAGCAGTTGCAGAAGAAGCAACAGAGGAAGCTACAGAGGAAGTAACAGAAGAAACTGTTGCTGAAGAACAAGATGAGAACGAATCAGATGGTGACATTACGGCAGAGGAGACTACTGAAGAAGTTGAGGAATCAGAAGAAGCAGAAGAAACAGAAGAGGCAGAACCAGAGGAGTCTGAACTGGAGGAAGCTGCTGAATTGGAAGAAGAAGCAGAGCCAGAACCTAAAAAACCTATGGTTCCAAAGTCAAGATTGGATGAAGTCCTTGCTAAATCAAGAGACTTACAAAGACAAATAGATGATTTGAAGTCTAATCAAGAACCTGCTCAAGAAGCTCCTGAAGCTTATAATTTTGATGAAAAAGAAATAGAATACCAACAAATGGTTCTTGATGGCGAAACTGATAAAGCTGTTGCTCTTAGAAAAGAAATTAGAGCCGCTGAAAAAGCAGAATTAGAATATGAAATGGGTCAAAAATTTACTCAACAATCTACCCAACATCAAGAAATTCAAGTTTTACAAAAAGCAGCTAATGAACTAGAAGCCCAATATTCTGTATTTGACGCAGATTCTACTAATTTTAATGCTGAATATACTCAAGAAGTAGTTAATTTAAGAGATGCTTTTATATCTCAGGGACAAACACCTGTAGAAGCTTTACAAAAAGCAGCTTCTTATGTGATTAAAATAAATGATATTTCTTCAGATATTAGTAACCCTTCTTTATCTCCCAGTAAAAAAACTAAACAACCTGCCGATCAAGTAGCTAAGAAACGCAAAGAAGTTTCTAAAAAACTTAAAGCCGCAGAGTCGCAACCGCCTGATATGCCTGGAGAAAGTTCTTCTGCGCATGGTGAAAAAGTAGTTGATATTTCTTCTATGACGGATGATGAGTTCAATGCTTTACCGGAAGCTACATTAAAACGATTACGTGGGGATATTGGGTAATAGTTGCATAATTACAGTTATCCAGTTATCCTTTTTAAAATTTCGTCTGCTTAAACGATATTAAGCCGAATCGCCAACGTAAATAGCGTAATTCGCCTGATAAGGCGTTAAATATATAGAGCTCGCAACTCGTTAAATATGCGTAAACCGTTTCCCTACGATAGTGGGTACACGGACTATACCGCTCCAAAAGTCGGTTAAGTATGATAAATAGTTAATTATGTAAGGAGTATAGCAATGGCTAATACTAATTTTGCATCATTGACTTCAAACCAGCTTACGGCTTGGAGTCGTGATTTTTGGCGTGTGGCACGTAATATGTCATTCGTTAATCAGTTCGCAGGAACTGGTTCTAACGCCATGGTGCAAAGAATTACAGATTTGACAAAATCTGATAAAGGCACCAAGGCAGTAATAACTTTGCTCGCTGACATGACGGGTGATGGTGTTACAGGGGACAACACTTTGGAAGGTAATGAAGAATCGTTAAGAGCGTACGACATTACCATTAATCTGGACCAACTACGTTTTGCTAATCGTTTAGCAGGTCGTTTAGCTGACCAGAAAAGTGTTGTTAATTTTCGTGAAAATTCACGGGACGCACTAGCTTATGCTGTAGCAGACCGTATTGACCAATTAGCATTTTTAACTCTTTCAGGTGTTGCTTATACCTATAAGACTAATGGTGCGTTGAGAAATACATCCGCTACTACAGGACATGAGCTTGCTGATCTCGAGTATGCTTCAGATGTAGCAGCTCCTAGTACTAATAGACATAGACAATGGGATGCTACTAACGGACTAAGCGCAGGCGATACTTCAGCAATTGTTGCTGCTGACACTCTTTCTTATAAAACACTTGTAGAGACTAAAGCGTATGCTAAAGATCAATACATTCGTGGAGTTAGAGGACAAGGTGGAGAAGAAATGTTTTATGCATTTGTTACTCCACAGCAAATGGCCGATTTGAAGCTTGACTCAGATTTTCTTGCCAACGTACGTAATGCCGGAGTTCGCGGACCAAGCAACCAATTGTTTGCAGGTTCTTCCAGCCTTATGGTAGACGGTATTCTCGTAAGTGAGTTTCGTCACGTTTATAATACATCTGGTGCTGCTAGTGGATCCAAGTGGGGATCAGGTAGTGCAGTAGATGGCGCAAGAATGTTATTCTGTGGCGCACAAGCCCTTGCCATGGCTGATATCGGGTTGCCTGAAATAGTCGAAGAAAGCTTTGACTATGGAAATCAACAAGGTATTAGTATCGGTAAGATTTTCGGCCTCCGTAAACCTAAGTTCAATGCTGATCATACCGCAACTGATGAAGATTTCGGTGTTATCTGTGTTGATACATCGTTCTAAGGAGGATTAGAAAATGGCAACGATAGCAACTTTATATAAATCAGGTGAAGTAGATGGTAATTCTTCTTATACGCATCACCCAGCAGGTATGTTTGTAAGGAAAACCGTTTATACTAGCCCTGTGTTTGTTGTTAATGATGTAGTTCAACTTGTAGATATTCTTGCAGGGGAAACTTTGCATGGAGTTATCCTTAAGTCTACTGATATTGACACTAATGGTTCACCGGCAATTGTCCTTGATCTTGGTTATGGTAACAGTACTACTGAAACTGCATCCACGTCAGATGATATTATTGACGGTTCTACTATTGGACAAGCAGCAGGCCTTGCTTTAGCAAATGCCTGGGGTACTGATGAAGATGGCGGCACTTCTTTTGCTGCAGGTCCTTTGGACTTTTCTTCTGATGATACTATCGACCTCCATGTACAGGTAGCTCCAGCTACAGGTGCAGCAGGTACGGTTTCCCTGTGGGCTTATATAAGTAAAGGGTAATACCTAAAAATATAGCCTCCTCTTCGGGGGAGGCTATTATTAACTAAGGAGTAGTTAATGAAGGTTATAAGTACTGAAGAAATGCGCGTAGCTGGGCTCTCGGGCCATACAGCTATATTAAAAGCTGGAGAGGAAAAAGACCTTTCTGAAGAACTTGGTCTTATTGCTTTAGAGCAAGGCGCAAAACTTGTTTCAGATGAACCGGAAGAAGTTATTAAAGAAACAACCGAAGTATCTGATGAAGAACCGGAGATAGTTATTGAATCTACAGAACCGGAAGATGATGGGTTCGAAGAATTGGTTGCTGTAATGAAAGGGCTTATTGAAAAAGGTGATCCTGAAGATTTTAAAGCCGATGGAGCTCCTAAAGCAGCCGTTGTAAATAAACTTAGTGGCTCTACCATAACTACAGAACAGCGGGAAGCTGCATGGGAAGAGGCTCTTAACGCAGGTTGAGGTAGCCAATGGCTTTAACAGTTGCTAATATTTTAGATAGGGTACAGATAACTCTACAAGATACTACAAATATACGGTGGACTCAGGCAGAATTATTAAATCATCTTAATGATGGCCAGCGTGAAATTTCTTTACTAAAACCAGATGCTACGTCTATAAATACAAATGTTCAATTAGCAACTGGTACTCAACAATCTTTACCTACTGGCGGTAATAGAATTTTACGAGTTGTTCGTAATATGTCTAGTGCTGCCGGGGGTGCTACAGGTGGTCGAGCTATACGTTTAGTATCTAGAGATTCTTTGGATTCCCAAGATCCTAATTGGCATGATCCAACCGCTACTGGTTTATCTAAACATACTACTATAGTAAGAAATTGGGTCTATGATGAAATGGATCCAAAAACATTTTATGTTTATCCTGGTGTAGCAGGTAATGCTTTTGTAGAACTAGTTTACGCAGTTAATCCCGGGACTCTTGATTATTCAAGTAGTGGTTCTTCTACTTTAGGTATAGATGACCTTTATGGAAATGCTCTTGTAAACTATATTTTATATGCCGCATATATGAAAGATGCAGAAACCGCAGGTAATCAAGCTAAAGCAAGCTCTCATTTAACTTTATTTCAACAATCTGTAGGTCTTAAAGGAGAAATAGATAAAGTTGATTCCCCAGCTACAGAAAAACAGGTAGGATAAAATGGCAACTACATATGAATCATTAATACCTGAAATAATGCCAATGACAGTAGGTTGCCCTGATGTTTTAATCCATCAGCATATTAGGTCTACAGTTATAGATCTATGTGAGCGCTCTTCTATACATCAAAAAGAACTGGATCCTATTACTACTGTAGCATCTATACATGAATATGATTTTGATGCCCCGTCAGGGACAGTAGTACATAAAATAATATGGGCTATTTATGACGGAGATGCTTTAGAACCTGTTACAAGTGGTTTACTTGAACAACGTAAACCTGATTGGAGGAGTACAACTGGTACTCCGGAGTATATACTTAAACAAAATCAAACATCTTTTATAATTGCACCTATACCAGCTTCCGCTAAAACGGAAGGTTTAATTTTAAGAGTAGCTTTAAAACCAACTCACACATCTACGTCTTGTGATTCGACAGTTATGTCGGATAACAGAGATGCCATAGTAAATGGCACTTTATCAAGATTACTTCGTATTCCAGCAAAAGATTGGACTGATTATAATGCAGCCCAAGTTTATTTTGGATTATACGTTGATGGTCTAAATACCGCTGAAAAACGAGCCCGTCTTGGGGATACAGCGGTAGCCGGTAAAGTAAACTACGGAGGGATTCACTCTACCAGACGGAGCGTTAAAAAATATGCAGGAAGAAGAACCTTTTTCTGATTTAAGATTAGGAGATATTAAGAAAGAATGGGACTGGGTAAAACCCGAAATTGAAAAATTATTAATAAATACACCTCAAAATAAGTACAGGCCTGAAGATGTTTATGCAGCTTGTGTATCTAAAGAAGCTTATTTATTAGTATCAAAAAGTGGTTTTGCGGTAGTAACTATTAAAGATGATGAGTATACAGATGAAAAAATATTGTTTATCTGGATTTTATGCTCAGTTAAAGTGCATACAAAATATGAGTTAAAATGTGGTTGGGATAAATTGGAACAATTTGCAAAAGAAGCAGGATGTCAAATTATGGAAACAGGATCTCCTTTACAAAAAGTAGGATCCTATTTAATTCGCACTGGTTGGTCTTTAGATAATATTGATTATAGTAAGAGAATATAATGAGTAAAAAATCTCCAAAGCAAGAAGAAACAATAGGCGAGAAAAAAGCCAGATTATCTGCAATGCAACGGGAAAGAGAAGGCATGGTAGCAGCTAAAATAGTAATTCCTGAACTGCAAGAAATAGCAGATAGGGCTATTGAAGATGAATTATCTGGTATTAACTGGGCTAATATGGTTGCAGACTTTGGCCCCGGCCGTACAAGTACAATGTTAGCTGCAGGTAAATCAGCAGCAGCTGGAGGATCAGTATTAGCCGAAGCAACAGCAACAGGCGATGTTTTAGCTCGTAGTCAAGGTACGCAAAAAAGATTAAAAGCCGGAGCAGATGTTTATAGTGCTTCTCAAGAAATGGGGGGTACTTCTGAAAAACTTCTTATGGACGTAGAAGGAGTAAAAGGTAGGGCTGCTCAAAAAGTTGCAGAACAAAAAATCCAAACTGAAAATATTAAAAGGGCTAATATAGCAAAAGTAGCAGGCACTACTGTTGGGCAAGGGCTTAAGAATATAGAATCAGGCGGTAGTTTTTTTACTCCTGCTAGTTATGATCCTAGTATGAACCAAGGTAAAGGAGGCCAAAGAAAAGCTGAAAGTTGGAGAGAGCGTTTAAGCCTTGGATCATTAGGCCCAGGGTATTATAGAATAAAATAAGGTTTATTAATCATGGCAAATCCGTTTATAAATCCAATTACAGGACAATCTATTACTGGTTTTACACCTGGCGGTGGAACAAATAATGTTCCAACTTTAGCTAGTTTAGGTGACCCTGATGAATATTTATCTCGGCTTATGGATGAAAGAATGGCTTTTAGTGGGTCTTTTAAATCTTTTAGGGATGCACAAATATCTAAATTAAAAGGTTTGCCTGAAGATATGCAAACAAAAGCTAGAGAACGTACTCCTGCTTTATTACAAAAATCAGCTGAAATACAAGAACGTAATTTACAAAGATATGGGGCTAATGTTTCAGGCGCTACACGCGAAGATTTTTTACGTAGACAAAATCTTGATGAAGCCAGAGCTATGGTAGGAGCTGTTAATTTAGCTGGTAGACAAGGCAGGGAAATACAAGAAGCAGGGCTTATGTCATATTTAAATATAGCTCAAGGCGTTTCTAATAGCGCTTTAAGTACTTTAGGGGAAGCTTCTAAAAGAGCAGCTACTCGAGATGCCAATTACCGAATACAAAAGTCACAACGTAAAGCTCAAACTTATAATATGATAGGTAGTCTAGGTACTGCTGCTATTATGGCGTTTGCATTTTAGGATAATTAATTATGGGTAGTATTGACGATTATTTTCCAACAAACCCTTATGGGGGTGCAAATCATCCGCTTGCAGAAGGCGTAAATGCTGCGTTAAAAGCTTATGGTAGAGGCAGGGGGGCTCGTGGAGCAGCAGGTGTTCAATTAGAAGACGCACTGGATAAGCGTTATGCAAAAATACAGTCAGAGATTGCTGGGGATACTATGGCTGCTGCTATGCCTTTTATAGATTTTAATTCAGATGGCCAACCAATACTTAACAGTAAAGCTAGAACTCCAGATGGCAAGTATACACCGGAATTTTTAACTGCTGCGAGTATAGCGTTAAAAGGAACTCCTGGGTTGCTTGAAGTTACCAAAGAAGACGGTAAGCTTGGGCGGCTTAAAAATTTTAACATAACTTATAATGAGAATAATAAACTTACAGGTACTGTAGAAAGAGAGGATAAAAAAGGACTATTTCCTATTACTCTTTTTAAGTCAGAAGACCCAACTGATTTAGTTGCTGAACATACAGAAGAAGATCTTGAACAAATATTTGTAAATACTATAAGAAGAGCTGAAAAATATGGGGGTTTTCAAGATTCAAGAGTAGCAGGTGCAGCAGCTAGAATGGCTATTCAAGATAGAGGTCCAAGTGGTTCAAATATTTTTCATGACGCCCAAGATGTTGGTGTGTCACAAGTAGATGCTTCAGATCTTCAACCAGCTGCTAAAATGGAGCTTGTAAAGTTAATTGAGGGTGCAAAAAGTTTAGAAGATCTTAGACAACCTTTTACTGTTTTAGGGCAAGAAAAACTTTTAGCCCAACTTATTCAAGAAAGAGAAAAAGAAGCTGAAAATGAAAGAAAAAGAATTACTCAAACTCGTGGACAATTTGAAGAAAAAGGTTTACCAGAAGATCAAATGAGGTCTACTTTAAATAGAAAATTGGGCACTAGAGCCCAAATTATGGAAAACCGAACTATAAATGAAGCTGTAACTGATCCTGAAATGAAGAAACTTTATACCCCTGATTTAGTTTCTCAATTAGCTCAAAGAATGGAACGTAATCAGGATGTAAAAGATGTTTTTCAGCGTTCTTTAGAAACAGATGAAGCAAATGATTTACCGGCTGGTTCTACTTTTTATGATCAGTATTTGAAAGATGCTCCTATATCTGATGATACTATTTTTACAGAAGTAGGTGTAGGTACTGGAGCATTAGGCCCTGTAAGTGATCCAGGCGCTGTAGCAACAAGTCAGGCAGATTATGCTGCTAAACGTATTGCAGAAGAAGCCCCCGAAGTAGATCCACGTTTTGATATGGCTGATCTTCCAATAGGCTCAGATGCTAAATACGATAAAGAGGGTAATCTTATTCCTACAAGAGTAGTCCCTGCATTTAAAGCAGTACCTAAACGTGAAGCAGATGGCACTGTTATTCCTAACGAAACAAATGTTGAAATGACATATAAAGCTTTTGAAGACGGGCTAACACAAATAGAAGAAACGCCAGATGATCCGGGGCTACTTGGATCGGCTAAAGAATTTTTACGAGATCCAACTAATATAGATCTTTTAGCACAAAAATATAGACCTGGAACAGCTGAAAATAGAAGATTAACTTCTCTTTTAAGAGATAATGACGTTACTACTGTAAGTGATATTAACCGTTTATCTAATGCTAATCAGGTTAGAATAGCTTCATTTATTATTAGTAGTATACCTGAAAAAGATCGTGGAAATATGGTAGATAATATTTTTAAAGCAATTAATTTATTAAGAACTGGAGATCCTAAGAGAACTGGAGCTGATGAAGCCAGAGACGAGCGTACAGCAAGAAAAAGTCTTAGGGCTGAAAATTTACAAGAAAGAGAGTTTAATTTTAAAGTCCAAGAATTAAAACAAAGAATTAGAGAGTTTGAACGAAACAAAAGAAATAAAAACCAAAAAGTAGGGTTTCCTCCTCAAAATTTAATAGATGCCAGTGACGCGATTGTTGATTGGAAAGTTGACCCTGATAATGTTAATGCTTCTTTTAAAAGGTTTGAAAAAGATTTACAAAAATTATTTAATTTAGAAAGATTAAGTACAAACTCTGATGAAAAAGCTAGGGAACAAGTTTCTACTGTACTTTACTCAGGTCTTTTTAAATTTTTAGGATTGGCGGGTAGATACCTTGATCCAGAATGGGATGTTCCTTTTTTTGGTAGTTCAGGCCAATTTGATGCTGATAGATTAGTAGGGCAAATTGTAGATACATTTATACCAGAATTTTCTGATGAAACTGAAAATCCTATAATGTCAAAAAATAAAGGTAAAAAAATAAGAAAAATTTCTAGTTTAAGATTTAGAAAACCCGGTGGTCAGGGAAATTATGTTACAGAATTAAATATGGGCGAATTAGAATCACTTGCTCCCGGGTTATTGCGCCAAATTAATGAAGTTATTGCCTCAGAATTTCCAGAGGGCACGGTTGCAAGTTCTGAATAATGGCTATTTGGGATAGAACTCTTGAGTCAGAAGGTGGGTATGTAGATAATCCTAATGACCCAGGAGGCGCTACTAATTTTGGTATATCTAGTAGATATTTAAAACAAAAATATAATAGAGATGTATCTCCTGAAGAAATACAAAATCTTACTAGAGAAGATGCAGTTAAAATATACGAAGAAGATTTTTATAAAAAACCAAATATAGATAAATTACCTACAGCTATACAAGAAAATGTTTTTGATATGGCTGTTAATTCTGGCGATAGCCAAGCTATTAAACTTCTTCAAAGAGATTTAAATGTAACAGCTGATGGAATTATAGGACCGTCTACTATAGCTGCTGCTAAAAAAGCTATAGAAGAAGGCACTTATGATGCCTCAAATTATTCTGATTCTAGAAAAAAGTACTATGAAGGATTAGTTGCTGCTGATTCTAGGCGAGAAGAATTTAGAAAAGGTTGGCTTGCTAGAGCTGATAAATTTGCAATAGGACCGCCTATAGGTCCTCAAGTTGCTGATGTTAGACCGCAAACTACTGAGCGTACATCCTTTGAAGATATAGCCTCTAAAATAGGGGGTTTTTTTGTTCCTTCTGCTCAAGCTAGTGAATTAGACCCTACTACTAATATTAATAATTTAACTGGTTTAGAAGTTTATAATGATGCTGTACCTAGAGATGTAGGTATGAGCGCTGCAGAAACACTTATTAATAGACCAATAACTGATCCTAATATAGAAGTTGATCCTACTTATGTTGATCCCATAGATTCAGGGGGCGAATTAATTTCTCGTTCTATACAATCTGGAAGCGAAGGATTAGCTGCAGATTTTGACAGGTTAGGAGCGATAATTAATTCTATAATGGGAGATGAAAAAGGCGTCAAGTTAAATCTTGAACGCGCAAGAGTAAGGGAAGAAGCTCAAGGAAGATTGTTACAAGGAGCTACTACTTTTGAAGAATTGGTAATGGATCCTGAAGTTAGAACTTTAGAAAACTTTATGAACGTAGGATTAAAACTTTTTGGGTCTGCTATTCCTTATGGAGTTAGTTCTATAGCAGCTTGGATGGCACCAATAGCTTTAGCATCTTTTGCTCCTGCAGCTTTAGCTAGTGCAGGTTTAGCTACTGCTACAGGTAAAGCTCTTTTAACAAAAACTCTTAGGGATGCTTTAACTAAAAAATATATTAGAAAAGAAGTTTTAGATAAAGATGAAGAAGAGCTGTTAAATGGGTTATGGAATTTAAAAAAATATGGTAGTAAAGAACAGCTAAAAGAAACAGGTAAAAAATGGGGCGGAAGATCAGCTTTTGGTGTAGCTTTTCCTACTGGCGCTTCTATGGCTCAACGTGAATATGAAGAAGCTGGGTTTGAATTAACTCCTGATATTGCTTTAAAATCTTTAGGTTTAGGTATTCCTATTGCTGCTGTAGATAGAATTTCTGAAGGTTTTATAAGAGATGTAGTTTTAAAAAATGTAGGTAAAAACGCTCTTAAATCTACAAAAAATATACCTGATTCTTCTCCGTTAAAACAATATGCAAAAAATGTAGCTAAAAGTGGGGCAAAAGGTTTTGGTTATGAGTCTGTAGCTGAATCAGCTCAAGAAGGTATTACCGTAGCTCAAAGATTTGCTATAGACCCTACTTATACTGCAGAAGAAGCTTATTTAAGATTAGCAGAAGCTTTTGTAGGAGGGGGTATAGCAGGTAAGGCTTTTGGTGCTGGAGGTACTGCTATTGCTTCAGCTCCTGCTTTAGCTATGGAAATGTTATTAAATACCCAACAATCCAGAGAAAAAGCAAAACTTAATGCTGCACAATCCGGATTTGATGATGCTACTGCATGGTATAATGCTTCTAAAAATAAACCTATAAGAGAAGATAGTAGTTCTCTTGGTAAACAAATAGATTTAACTGCCCAAACAAACCCTGCTACTGGAAAACCTTTAAAATCTGCTACTTGGATTCCGCACGAAGAATCTATAGATGATATTTTTAAAAGATCTGCTTTTAAGAAAACAATTAAAGGTATGGAAGAAGGCGAAGTTAAAAAACTTGGCAAAGGTAAAAAAGGTAGAAGTTCTTTATTTGTTGGTAAAGTTAGTAAAAATGCTTCTACTGCACGGGGCGTTCAAGAAGGTTATATATTTTCTCAGGATGAAGATTTAGCTTCCCAAGTAGTAGGTAACGGAGCTACCCGCCAAACTTTAAAAGAAGCTTTAGGCTATGCCTCTGCTGATATTGAAAACCCAATAGGCGCTATACAAGTAAAAATAGATGGAGATGTTGTTTGGGAACAAGTTGTTAATGAAGAAACAAAAGCTGCTGCTCGATCTGCAGCAACAGAATTTCAATTAAATTTACCTTCTGGAACCGATGTTGATATAAATTTTATAGATCTTATAGATTATAAAGGGTTACGTGAAGGTTTTGGAGATGCTGTAGATGATTCTTTACCCGGAGATGAGCCTGGGGATCCTAAATTTATATTTGATGATAAGCCAGAAAACTTACCTAAAAATGTCAATCTATTAAAAACTATAGTAAGGCATCTTAATAATAATGAATTTGAACGTGCTGATAATTTAATAAATATAGCTAAACAACAAGGGGCTAGAATTGATGAACCTGTTTATAGAAATTTAAAAAAGCTTAGAGAAAACGATGTAAGAATTCCTTACGTAGATCCTATAACAAACACTAAGTCAGAATTATATTCTGTATTAGGCCAATATAATACTTTTGTAGATGAACCAGTAGATAAAAGCCCGCTTATAGAAGCGTTAGCTAATCAAGGACGTATAAAACAAAAACGTGGAGAATCTAAACGACAATTTAATAAAAGAGTTTCGGAAAGAATTGATAGTATGTTGGAAGCAGCAACTAGAGAACAGTTAGCAAGAATTGCTGCTGAAGAGTTTGATATAAAATTTCAAACTAAGCCTACAAAAGAAGAACTAGAAAATGCTATAAAAGAAAACCTTGCATCTAATCCAGTGATTAGTCAAATTTTGCAACAAGCTATAAAAGAAGAAGATAAAGGTGGTTTACAAGTAGATACTATTACTCAAGAAGCTCTTGGGCAAGAAGTTGTAAACCAACAAACAGCAGTACTGGAGACACTTGAAGAAAACAATCTTGGTAACCCCGATGAAAAAGTTGACCCTGATGACGAATTCGGAGAGAGTCTTGCTTTAGTATTACAAAATTTTGAACGAGATAATTCTACTAAAAAAGACTCGCCTTATGAAGCAACGCTTATTAAATATAGTATTGGCAATGATATTAGTAGACAAACTTCTCCTGGCATACAGTGGGAAAATAAACCTTTTGATAAAAGGTATGATGACACTCGTGCGTTATTAAGTAGATTTAGAAATACGGCTCAACCAGAATTACCAACTTTAGATTTTTTACCAAATGGGTTGCCTCTTACTAATGATTTTGTTGGTGACTTAGATACTTTGGCAAAAACTGAAACTGGTAAATTTAGAAATTTAAGTAACAGTGCTTTAAATGGGTTGTATTGGACTTTAAAACGTAGAATTGAAACGAAAGAAATGGACCGTATACCTACTCTTAAAAAAGTAGGTAATAAAATATATCTTGTAACTAACCCTGTTTCTGTACCTGCGGGCCAACCTCTTACTGCAGAAAATTTATACGAATTACCTTCTAAGCGTCTTGAAAGAGATGAAAAAACAGGGAAAATAATTTCTAAGTCAAAGTTTGATTCTATTTTAGTAGATAAAGATACTTTTATTAATGAATCTATTACTGTTCTTCTTGATGCAGAACATATTGAATATGCAAAAAAATCAAAAAGTCCTATTGCATTAAATGTTATAGATCCTAAATTAGCAAATGCTAGTTTTTATTCTAAAGGTGTTTTATCTGGGTCACCTAAAAAAAGAAAACAACAGTTACTTGAAACAAAAAATATACCTATAGAACTTAGACAGTTAGCTATTATGGGTATGGCAATTAATAAAATAGAAGCTTTAAATATACCTATTGGTGAACCCCCTAGTAGAACCCAATTATATAAATATGGCCTTATTCAAGGTTTAGCCGAGTTAAGAAAACGCGGGTTAAGTGTAGATAT
>VTLG01000540.1_pt1 | contig 57729 bp, 76 predicted proteins | sample 4694571 | NCBI WGS metagenome assembly VTLG01 (sample SAMN12604809, study PRJNA352737) | marine metagenome | biome: ENVO:00000447; feature: ENVO:00000209|ENVO:00000569|ENVO:01000036; material: ENVO:00002151; isolation source: viral sequences binned using virsorter ... | reverse complement strand
TGCCTAGTGGCATCAAGCATGGATCACAAGTCTTTACCAAAGGTAATGATCCATTGGGCAAAGAATGCATGGCACGACATAACGGTAATAGTTGTGGCGATTGCCGAGCCTGTTGGGTCAAGTCAATTGACTTGATCTCGTATCCGAAACACTAACTAATTAAATATGGGAAGTCTGGTGAGTGAATGATACTTGTGCGACCAAGTGTCAGAGATTGTCGCAAGTCTTAACGGTAGGTTCGATCCCTACCCTTCCCAATTACCTTGAAAGGATAAGATATGAAAGTTAGCATACATCCATCATGGACTAACCCTGTATATGAACGATTAGATTGGGTCCACTTTGCAATTCAAGAAGCATTAAACGGAAACCCGGACGAACTAGAAAAGGCTTTGGAAATAGTGGAAGATTTAAGGAACGGCAGCGAGTACGGTTTTCCGGCTTATATTGAATTACTAAATAGGAAGGTAGAATAATATGTCATGCCGAGAGAATGCCGCCTTACTTGAAAATTATTTTGAACAATTCTTTGAGGAACTAATTAAGGATGGAGTTCCAGAGATAGTAGCAGAGAAATTGGCAGAACAACAAGCTAGGAAACGTATGGAGGAACAAGACTAATGAAAGATATCATACATGCTATGTTGATTGGTGCTATTGCCGGTGCCTTTATAGCAGCAGTTTTAATAATGGTTGTATTTACATAGGAGAATGCTATGAACTCCAGTATCCACCGGGTTACTTCAATAAAGATTGACCCAGATTATCTGCCTGACAAACGGTATCAATTGGTAAAGGTTACAGTTCAAAGTGATGACATAGAATATGAACTAAACTTATTTACCAAAGACGCTATGAAAATTCCAGTGGAGTTTAAAAGATGAGCAAAGAAAAACTATATACATGGGACTACGGACCAGCACACATTGCAGGAGAGGGTAACGGAGAAATAAAATTAACAGTGGAAGATTACATCAATCGTTACGTTAAGGAACTCGATCCTATTATCGACAACATGCATGATCTATGTGGTGATATCACTGTATCCGACATGCAAACTATGTTTAACCTTTTCTATAAAATGAAAAGGCTAATGTGGGATATTAACAAAGATACAAAATATAATAATGAGGACAGCGATGTTGGTATTGACGAGATGGACTATACCGAGTTCGTGAAAAATTTCAAAGATAAAAATTGACAATTCAATTAGTATCCTGTATAGTAAGTTCTACGAACTATACAGGGTACTAATTGTTAGGAGAGAATGCTATGTGGTATTGTGATTATGATGACCTAGACAAGAGTACTGTGGAATATTTGTTATCTGTCTCAGGTGCCAGCAAGATATCTGATCTTACTATGTCAGAGATTAATACTTTTTTAGAAGGTTTAATCGAATGGGAGCAAGAATACTATGACAACAACCAAGTGTGAAGTCTATGACTTTTCTAGCATTAGAGAAGTTGTGTTGGAACGTAAGGGACAATGGACTATAGAAGATGAGGTACGTTTAGACATGCTGGAGAATGGTTACTCTCCACACAATAAACAAGATATAGATGCATACTGGCAGGACCTTCTAGAAGATTGGAGTAATGAGAAATGAATACCAGCCGTAATATGCCTTCAGTAAAAAAGATAAAAGAATACTGGGCTTGTAGGTTATCTAATAATATTTGGCGTAAAGCAGATAATCCCTACGAAGTTTTAACAGAGGATTTTTGCTGGGCATGTGGTGCGGCTGGTCTTTCTTTACAAAGAGCGCATATATTATCTAGAGCAGGACATCCCAATCCAAAATCTACTGATAAAGTAGAAAATTTACATATGCTTTGTAGTATTTGCCATACTGACAGTGAAGGAATAGATGGTCTAAAATATTTTCGCTGGTTTAGAAAACGTAAGTTTGGTGCAGGACCAGACAAGTTTGTTAAAGGTGTTTTAAATATACTAGAAGGAGTATAAGTATGACGACCTCTCCCCTCAAAAGAGATACTAACCTTCCCCTTTACCCTTGGTCGCATATAAAGAAAGAGTACTCTCGTCGCAGTGACGGGAAGTACAATGTGTGGATGCTTTTTAAAGCATCTTGGTTAGATGACGAACTAGCTTATGACCTATTTGAATCAGGTCAGGAACATTTAGACTATGACAAGTGGGTTGTCGTAGATGTGGTGGATAAAGTTCCACCACGCACTAAAAAGATTGAAAAAATTCTGAAAGGAAATACAGATGTATAGCATGAATGGTCTTGGTGATAGCTCCCGTGAGATTTTCTTTGATGTTCAAGAGAGCGATGTTTATTTTGATGCAGGCGACGAAGCCTTCCACTTACCCAATTATAAAGTTATAACAAGGGATCATACGGTCCCACTTGGCTTGGTGAAGGACAGTTATCGTACTGTTAGAAATGAAGAAGTCTTTCTTCCTGTCGAAGAAGAGATTATTAATTTCTTTGATCCTTCTCTCTTGGAAGAAGTAAAAGTAGTGGATCACATTATGAAGCAGGGCGCTGTATGTTACAGCGAGTATATCTTTCCCAGCCAACAGAGGGATGGAACCTATAAGGAATTGGAAACAAAGTCTGGTCATAAGACTTCCTTTACCTTACGTTTTATTATCCTAAATTCTTACGATGGATCATGCAGCGTAAAGTTTTACGGTGGAAACATCGACGGTTTCTGTACCAATGGAATGATTGTTGGTGCATATGACTTTGCAAAAGCAAAACATACAAAGAACTTTAATGCCGATCAGTTCCGTCTTCAGTTAAGTCAAACGCTGGTTAACTTTAATGAAAGTGTTGCAAAATTGCAACAGTATGCAGATACTTTGATCCAGCCCTACCAAACTACCTTGGTTCAAGACTTATTCCGTAGGCTCACGAAGGGTGACACTGACGAACCTAAACGGCAGACTGCCTTGTCAGAAAAATTGTTTGCACAATTTATTGAGGAGACACATGATCGTGGCAGTAACGTCTTCTCAGTTACCTCTGCCCTGACAAACTATGCATCACATGATAGCGAAAGATTTAGTTTGACAAAGGCAGGCGATGATGGTACTCTTTTGAAGAGGCAGGAAAGGGTCCGGTCATGGCTTAACTCAGATACTTTCAAACACTTTGTTGAAAGTGTTGCCGCTTAATAACAACGGGGGTGTCGAAAGGCACCCCCATCAGGAGTTTGATATGTACCATTATCATCCAGCATCATTACTAAGTAATGAATATTTTACTGTTGAACATGATAAGATAAAGAAACAATTGTTAGATGACTCTAACATTAGTGAAGAACAATTCATTACAATTTGTGGAGGATTGTATGGAGCTATGGCAGCAATAGTAGAAGAATCAGAATGTATGGAGATGGCTATGTCTATTATTCTAGACCATGTGTCACTTTGCCTTCAACAAAACTACGTTAAAAATAAATTAATATAGGAGAAGTTATGGGAGATTTAAAAATTAATACTGAAATTGGTATGGGCATCAATAAAGAAATATATGTAAAAACTTTTATGATGCATGAAGATAATAAGATTATCTTATCCAGCACTCCTCTATTTAAATTAGTAGAAAACTATCTACAAAATGGAATGCCATATGAAATACTCTCTAATGATATCAGAGTATTGTCTGATATCTTTATGGGTTATTTTAAAGAACTATCTGAAAAGAAAGAGGAGTTAAAACGAAACGAGAGAGTAAAGAAGAATGCCCCAATCACATTTAGATAACACAACTGAACGATTAAAAGATTTAATTAGGCAATTAAGTCAAGGAGATGTACGACATGTTGACCCACAAAGGTTGGTCCTATTTTTACAGGATTTAATAAACAAAGAGGAAGGAGAAATGAAATCTAATAATTATAAAGTCATGTATGAAATGGCTAAGAAAGAAATATCAATTTTAAATGATCAACTATATACTCAGTACGGTAAGTACATGAGCCTAGTAAAAGAAACAGACTACTTAAAAGCAAAGCTAAGAAGTTGTGAAGATTTATTGGAACAATTGTCTGTAAAAAAACTTAAATGAAAGAGAGATTATGAGGTAAGCTATGAAGAATTTTTGGGATAAAGATCGTAAAAGTATCTACCGTTCTTTGGTAAAAGAATATCAAAAGGAAGGCTATGATATGAGAGATGCTAAACGTCTAGCTAAAATGGAAACGGATGAGGTTATGGCAGACAAAGAATACTTTGTTAATAATCTTATTGATTTAGATGAGGAGCAACGATCATAGCTATGATAACAAAGACTGAAGTAATTGTATGTTTGTTTGGTGTGGGAATGCTTGCTGTATACTTACTCCTAATTACGGAAGGATAAACAAATGATCTATAATGAAATCTCTTTGAATGGATTGTATCTAGCTATATACACAGACGAAAACGGTGTTCAATCTTTTGAAATTAAAAAGACAGATGCGCTAGACGAATCATTATCTTTATCTTTGTGGAATATTCATAGAGAAAAGGTAGAAGAGTAATGGATGTTGCACTGATAAATAATATGGGTACAGACTTAACTGTAGTGAATGCTGCGAGAGTGTCTTTCAATAAGGAAAGTGATTGGGAGAATGTCACCCCTGCTGGTAAACTTGTTGGTGTGTTAAAAGAAGGCGATGAAAAACTAATAAAGTATTTATCAAAACATAATCACTTCACACCCTTCACACACTGCACCATTACAATGCGGGAAGACGTTCCAATTTTTGTAGCTCGTCAAAGATTTAAACATACCGTAGGTTTTTCATATAATGAAATCTCTAGACGTTATGTTTCTTCTACCCCTGATTTTTATAAGCCAAAGAAATGGCGTAAGAAAGCAGAGAATGCCAAGCAGGGCAGTAGTGACGAGGCTATAGATATTGACTACGAACTTTATGATAGAGTTTTGAAAGTTTGTGAACAAGCATACTATCAATTAATTAATATGGATGTATGTCCAGAGCAAGCAAGGATGGTGTTACCCCAATCTATGTATACCAGTTATTATGTTACTGGTTCTTTGTATGCGTGGGCGAGAGCCTACAATCTACGAAGCGATCCACACGCCCAACAGGAAATACAAGAGCTTGCTAATAAGTGGCACCAGATGTTGAGAATCCTATATCCTACATCGTGGAAAGCCCTGACAAATGACAAGTAAATTTATGTTACACCTACTAGATGAAATAACTTCTCTACGAAAGGAAAAAGATTCACAAATTAAAATTATTAAAAAACTAAAAATTAAAATAGCTAATTTAAAATTACGAAAGGAACGCTGGACATGTCCCAATGGCTAGTACAATTGGTTGGTAATGAACCGGGTAATGAGGGTGCTTGGACTTTTAATTCTCGCAAAGATGCAGAGGATTTTATTAAAGACAGACGTAATTTATTACAACACTTGAAGTATGACCCCGATAACAGTTACTATATACTTCCTATAGAGTAAGTTCTACGAACTCTATAGGGAGTATATAGAAGGAGCCATGATGGAACACAATACGAACAGCAAATTTGTTAAGCATCTTCCATGTGATGATTGTGGATCGTCAGATGCGTTAGCTTTATATGAGGACGGACACACATGGTGCTTCTCATGTCACACACATACACATCCTAAAGGAGACTATATTAAAATGGAACAGACCGCTTCTGTTGCACCCTTCCCTAAGAATACTTTGACTGAAGGAACTATTACATCAATTCCAGATCGTAAACTTACAGTTGATACCTGTCGTAATTACGGAGTTACAACTCTATCTAATAACAATAGTATCTTTAAACATATCTATCCTTATTATGATAGCAACGGTACTCATGTCGGTAATAAGGTACGAACAGTTCAAAATAAAAGTTTTAATACAGAAGGAAATGTAAAGGCTTGTGCCTTGTTTGGTCAGAAACAATTCACACCTAAAGGTAAATACATTACGGTCACCGAAGGTGAGCTAGATGCTATGGCTGTATACCAAATGTTTGGTAGCCGTTGGCCGAGTGTTTCTGTAAGGTCTTCTGCATCAGCAGTGAAAGACTGTAAATTAAATCTAGAATATCTAAATTCTTTTGATAACATTATTCTCTGCTTTGATAATGATCAGGCTGGTAAGAGGGCGGCGGAAAAGGTTGGGGAATTATTCGAGCCACATAAGTGTAAGATCGTTTCCTTATCTAAGTTCAAAGACCCAAGCGATTATCTAAAAGCTGGGATGGGAGAACAGTTCACAAAGGAATGGTGGTTGGCAGAGTCGTATACTCCAGCAGGTATTATTAATCTTGATACTATTGGTGATGCACTATACGACGAAGACTTCTGCGAAACAATTCCTTATCCTTGGACAGGTCTTAATGAAAAGATATACGGCATGAGAACAGGTGAACTAACAACCTTCACTTCCGGTTCCGGTATGGGTAAGTCGAGCATCATACGGGAGCTAATGCATCATATCTTAAAAGTATCTAAAGATAATATTGGTGTACTTGCTTTAGAAGAAAGTGTTAGAAACACTGCGTTCAATATTATGTCCGTCGAGGCTGATCAAAGATTGTATATCAAAGAAGTTCGTGAGACTTTCCCTATGGCACAACTAAGGGAATGGCAGGATGCAACAATCGGTACTGGTAGGTTCTTCGCCTTCGATCACTTTGGGTCTATCTCTAATGACGAAATATTAAATCGTGTTCGGTTTATGGCAAAAGCATTAGATTGTAAATGGATTTTTCTTGACCACCTGTCGATTCTGGTATCGGGTCAAGAGGATGGTGACGAAAGGCGCAGCATAGATATTCTTATGACAAAGCTACGTTCTCTCGTAGAGGAGACTCAGGTTAGCCTGATGCTTGTCTCCCATCTACGTCGAGCTACAGGGTCCGACAAGGGACATGAGGATGGTCGAGAGGTAAGCCTGTCACACCTTAGAGGATCACAGAGCATAGCCCATCTAAGCGATGGAGTTATAGCTTTAGAAAGAAATCAACAAGAGCAAGACGAGACACTAGCTAATACAACGGTGGTTCGTATTCTTAAAAATCGTTACACGGGAGAGACAGGTATCTCAACGTACTTGTTTTATGATAAAAATTCTGGTAGACTGTCAGAAATATCAAATCCATTTGAAGCTGATTCAGATGACGACGAAGAGGAGACACCATTCTAATGGTAGTTAGAAAAAAGTTTAGTCCATCTTTATATAAAAAATATAATAAGATGGCAATAGCTGCTGGTACAAAGTACCTAGAAGCTAATGGGTTCACTATCACTTCTTCCAAGGAAGATAAGAAAGCAGACTTCCATGCAACAAAAGATAATAAAGATTATTTATTTGAGGTCGAGGTTAAAAATGTATGGTCAGGTGAATGGCCGAAAGCATGGAAGGATATTCAGTTACCAGAAAGAAAGTCACGATTAATTAAATATGCTGACTCACAGAATAAGAAATTAAATTTTCTTATTTTTAGAAATGATCTGAAAGCAGCGTGGAGAATTGATGGTGATATTGTTTCTAACTCAAACACAAAAGAAGTATCCAATAGGTATGTACCTAATGGTGAAATGTTCTACATTGTACCAATAGAGAAGGCAAAATATATAGAGCTATGAGATGTATTCTGGATATAGAAACAGACGGTTTACTAGATGACGCAACAAAGGTGCATTGTATTGTAGCATATGATATAGATAATAGAAAACCCTATGTTTTTATAGGTGACGAGTGTAAGGTAAAGTTTCCTAACTTTGCTAGGAGAGTTGACAAATTTATTATGCATAATGGTTTATCTTTTGATGGACCTGCATTAAATAAATTATGTTCAACTAATATAAAAGAGGAGCAGATTACCGACACACTGATTATGTCTCAATTATTTAACCCTATCAGAGATGGTGGACATTCACTAGCTGCATGGGGTGATAGGTTTTCTTTTCCTAAAGGTCAGATAGATGACTTTACTTTCTATTCAAATGCTATGTTAGATTACTGTAAGCAAGACGTTAATCTAACTTACAAACTGTATCGTTATCTTAGTCAAGAAGGTAAGGGATTCTCTAAGGGTAGTTTAAATTTAGAACATAAGGTAAGAGATATTATCAATACTCAAGAGAGTACAGGATTTTATCTTGACTTACCTTATGCCACTACCCTATGTGCTTCCCTTCAAGACAAGTCAAGTATTATATATGATCAACTACAAGAAACATTTCCTCCTATCGTAACAACAGGTAGGGTACATAAGAGATCAGGTAAACCTCTTAAAGATATTATAGAGCCATTTAATCCAGCATCTAGAAAACAAATAGGTGAAAGATTAATAGAGCTTGGATGGAAACCTACTAAGGTTACTGATAAAGGTAATGTAATTGTAGATGAGAATGTACTAAGTAAGATTGATATGAAAGAAGCTAAACAGATATCAGAGTATCTGTTGTTACAGAAAAGAATTGCTCAGATATCTTCATGGATTGATTCTGTTGCAGAAGATGGAAGGGTTCATGGTAGGGTTCTTACATTAAGAACTATTACAGGACGCATGGCACACACTTCCCCTAACATGGCGCAAGTGCCAGCAGGATACTCACCTTATGGTGAGGAGTGTCGATCATGCTGGACTGTAGAGAACAAGGAAACACATAGCTTGGTAGGTACAGACGCATCAGGCTTAGAGTTAAGAGGGTTGGCTCATTTTATGAACGACCAAAATTTTATAAAAGAAGTTCTTGATGGTGACGTACATACAGCTAATCAAAAGATGGCAGGTCTTGAGACTAGGGACCAAGCCAAAACATTTATCTATGCACTTATGTATGGTGCTGGTGCTGCTAAGATTGGTTCAGTCGTAGGTGGTAGCTCGAAAGAAGGAGAAAAATTAATACAAAGATTTATGAAGAACATGCCTAAGTTTAATCTTCTTAAAAGAAATCTTAATGATGCAGCTATGTCTGGTAAGATCAAAGGTCTTGATGGAAGGTTACTCCATATCCGATCTCCTCATGCTGCCTTGAATACCCTGATACAGGGTGCTGGTGCGGTGATATGTAAACAGTGGCTTGTTCAGATGACAGATAAAATAAAACAGGAAGGATTGGATGCCAGATTAGTTGCTAGTATCCATGACGAGTACCAGTTTGAAGTTAATAACAAGGACATAGATAGATTCGGTGAGATCACAAACACCTCAATTAGAGAGGTGGAAGCTATATACAATCTAAAATGTCCTTTAGATTCTGAATATAAAGTTGGAAAAAAATGGGCCGATACCCATTAAAGTGCTTGACATGGGTATTCGCTTAGTATATTATACACAAATTGATGGAACACAATTAGTATCCTATAGAGTAAGTTCTACGAACTCTATAGGGTACTAATTGAAATGAGAAAAGGAGTAAGATTATATGACCAATTGTGAACAGAAGGTATTGGCAGCATTGAAGAAGCGTATGCGGGTTACCCGTAAGACCGCTATCCAACGTGGATGGTGTGAGAACCTGACGGCTACTATTTCTGACCTTCGTCAGAAGGGATTTGATATCTCGACTGTATCTGCGAAACATACGGATGGTACACGATACACCCGTTATCGCCTCGAATCGCTTTCCCCCAGCCTTTAAGGAGTTATATAATATGCCTAACAAAACTATGATTATTTCCGGTACTGCCTATTGGGCATCCGTTGTAGCACCCAACACCACGTTTGATAGCGATGGTGTCTGGGAGATTAACGTCTGTAATCTTGATGACAATATCGCTGCCGATCTAGAGGCAGAAGGTATTGATGTTAAGAATAAGAATGACGAGAAAGGAAATTATGTCTTGGCTAAACGTCGAGTCAAGCGTAAGGATGGTGGTGTTAACTCGCCGCCAAAGGTTGTGGATTCCAATAACACCCCTATGCATAATACCCTTATTGGAAATGGTTCCCTTGTTAATGTTAAGTTCAGTCCGTATGAATGGACGTTTGGTAATAAACAAGGTATCGGCCTCGACCTGCAAGCAGTCCAAGTTGTAGACTTGGTTGAGTACTCTACAGGTGAAGAAGACTTTGAGCCTGTGTCAGGTGGATATCAAGCCTCCGATGAAGATATCCCCTTCCCCACTAACTAAAGGACTTGGGACTCTCTAATCTCCCTGTTAGGGAGTCCCAATTTTCTTATGAAAAATATAGATAATCTTATAGAAGATATCTATTCTCTGTATTCTGAGGATCAGGATATCACAAGGAGTAAGGATGCCCTTGCTAAAGCTGCAAGGAAGATGGGAAAGAATATTGCTGACCTAGTGTTGTCCTCTTTTGAGGAGAGACGTACAGAAAGAAAAAGAAATCTTAGGTTATCTACGATAGGAAAACCCAAACGTCAGTTATGGTATCAGTTAAAGAACTACGAGGGTGATAATTCCTTAAAGCCTAATGACTATATAAAATTTTTGTACGGGCATATTCTAGAGGAATTACTTTTGTTTCTGACCTATGCATCCGGTCACTCCGTTACGGAACAGCAAAAGAAAGTTAAGATAGGAGGTATAACCGGACATAAAGATTGTAGGATAGATGGTGTTACAGTTGATATTAAGAGTGCATCTCACTATGCTTTTAAAAAGTTTAAGGAAGGCACCCTAGAAGATGACGATCCCTTTGGTTACATCAGTCAGTTATCGGCATACATCAAAGCGGAAGGAGATAATGAAGGGGCATTCCTTGTAATTGATAAACAAAACGGTGAGCTTACACTTTTAAAATTACATCAGATGGAACTTGATGATGTTGAAGGTACAATAAAATCTATTAAAAATTCTTTAGATAAAGACCACCCTCCTGATAGATGTTATGAAGATGTTCCTTTTGGAAAATCAGGTAACAGACATCTGGCTATTGGTTGTAAATTCTGTGAGTTTAAACACCACTGTTGGAGTGATGCTAATAATGGACAAGGGCTTAGAGTTTTTGATTATTCTTCTGGTCCTGTTTACTTTACTCATATTGTTAACGAACCAAAAGTTAGTGAGTGGAGATAGTTATGAAAACACAAAGTGCAAAAGCAAAAGGAAGGAAGTTACAGAATTGGGTTAGAGATAAGTTAATAGAGATACTCTCTATACATGAAGAGGATGTAGAGAGTAGGAGTATGGGGGCTTCTGGGGAAGATTTAATAATGGCACAGACGGCTAGAAAGAAGTTCCCATATTCTATTGAATGTAAGAATCAAGAGCGTATTAATATTTGGAATGCATATCAACAAGCTAATACGAACTCTGGAAAATACGAACCAATATTATTTATAAAAAGAAATAAACACAAACCTTTAGTTGTAGTAGATGCCGAACATTTTATCAGAACTTATCAATGAGGCTGGAGAAAATATAGAAGTACTAGAAGTTAAAGAGGGATATGATAAGGGTGATCCTTGCGTATCTCTCTTTAATGGTATTATTCTTCAAGCCTTGATTGACATTTGCAGAGATGAAGACTATACTTCTTCGGACAAGGAGGAAGCTATGGCTTGGTTCTTCTCCTCTGTTGTTTCTATTGTAGATAATTTTGAAACAGTATGTGATCTTGCGGGGGTTGAATCAACTAAGGTAAGGTCATTTGCCTGTCGTATATTAAAGTCAGATAATAAAAAAACTATCCGCCAACAGATGAGTTATTTTTTACATGAAGAAATCTGACATAAACATACCTATAACTGTTCTATATGCCAAGGAGTTACAGAAGATGGCAGATGCGAAAGCAACTGGAAAGCAAGTAGGTGGTTCACATTATAAGAACCTAGAAATTCAACCAGTAGATTATATCTATCAAAATAAGTTAGACTTTTTAGAAGGTAATATTATTAAGTACGTTACAAGACACAGACAAAAGGGACAGAGTAAAGATATCCGAAAGGTTATTCATTATGCTGAGTTAATATTGCAGTTAGTGTACGACGAAAAACCATGACATAGGAGGTTCAATTGTTTAAGTCTAATAAAAATCCACAGTTCAGATCAAAGTTCTCAGAAGATATTTTTTATACCAAGTATGCACATAAGGGTGCAGAGACTATGCATGAGTTGGCTGCTACTCTGGTGGAGGATGTTTGTCAGGATAACATGCGTAAGTCTGAGAAAGACGAATTGATAAGTCATATCGCTGACCTCCGGTTCCTACCGGGTGGTCGTTATCTTTATTATGCTGGTAGAGATAAGAAGTTTTTTAATAATTGTTACCTATTAAAATGTGAAGAAGATACAAGGGAGGATTGGGCTAACCTTTCTTGGAAGGCAGAGTCCTGTCTAATGACAGGTGGTGGTATAGGTTCAGACTACTCTGTATACAGGGCTGAAGGTACTAGCCTTGGAGGTACAGGCGGTATTGCTAGTGGTCCTATCCCTAAGATACAAATGATCAATGAGATTGGGCGAAGGGTTATGCAAGGTGGTAGTCGTAGGTCTGCTATCTATGCCTCTTTGAACTGGAAACATGCAGACATATATAAGTTTCTTTCTTCTAAGAACTGGAAAGATATGCCTGTAGGAACCACTGGTCAAACTTTGTTTGATATTAAACAGGATGATTTTAATTTCCCAGCACCAATGGATATGACAAACATATCTGTTAACTATGATACTGAATGGTTACTTAACTATTGGAAAACAGGAGATGTAGGAGATGTCTTTCGGACTAATGTACGGCAAGCTCTTTCCACAGCGGAACCGGGATTCAGCTTCAACTTCTTTGACAAGGAAAACGAAACCCTTCGCAACGCTTGCACGGAAGTTTGTTCCGAGGATGATTCTGATGTATGTAATCTGGGTAGTCTTAACTTTGCTAGGATTGATGGCGTTGATCAGCTACGAAGTGTGGTCGAGTTGGCTACAAAGTTTTTAATCTGTGGTACGTTACGGGCGCAGCTTCCCTACGAAAAAGTTTATAGTGTTAGGGAAAAGAACCGGCGTCTAGGTTTAGGGTTGATGGGTCTGCATGAGTGGCTTATCCAACGAGGTAGTCGTTACGAGACAACAGAAGAGATGCACCGATGGTTAAAAGTTTTTAAATCAGAATCAGACAAAGTGTCTGATAGTTTCTCTGATGAATTATCTATCTCCAGACCTGTTGCAAAGAGAGCTATCGCTCCGACAGGAACCATTGGTATTATTGCTGGTACATCTACAGGGGTTGAGCCTATCTTTGCTGTAGCTTATAAGCGTAGGTATTTAAAGAATAGGCGTTGGCATTATCAATATGTTGTTGACAGTGCAGCACAAGAGATGATAGACTTATATGGTGCCGATCCTGATTCGATTGAATCCGCTATGGATTTAGCTACAGATTATGAAAGGCGTTTAAGTTTCCAAGCTAATATACAGGAGTATGTAGACATGTCCATCTCAAGTACTATTAACTTACCTTCATGGGGTTCAAAACAAAACAATGAAGACTTGGTAGAACCTTTTGCACAGACCTTGGCTAAGTATGCACATAGGTTGCGAGGGTTCACATGTTTCCCTGATGGCAGTAGAGGAGGGCAACCCTTGACTGTTGTACCCTACAAAGAAGCAGTAGATAAACTTGGAGAAGAGTTTGAGGAGAACATCCAGACGCATGATATCTGTGAGATTACAGGTACAGGAGGTGTGTGCGGTGTTTGATAAAAAAGAATATAATCAAAGACCTGAAGTTAAAGAGCGTAAAAGAGAATATGCTCAAAGACCTGAAGTTAAAGAGCGTCAAAAAGAATATGCTCAAAGATATCGTCAAAGACCTGAAGTTAAAGAGCGTAAAAGAGAATATGCTCAAAGACCTGAAGTTAGAGAACAAATGAAAAAATATCGAGAATCCATCCCCGGTAAACTTAGTGATGCAAAAAGCAGAAGTAAAAAATATAACTTTGAATTTAATTTAACAGAAGAATATTTAAAAAGTATATATCCAGAAGACGGTATGTGTCCGTTATTAAATATTCAGTTGAATTGGGACAGTGATGCCAAACATCCCAGCAAACCATCGCTAGATAGAATTGATAACAATAAGGGATATATAAAAGGAAACGTACAATGGGTAAGTTGGAGAGCTAATAATCTTATGAAGGATGCATCTCCAGATGAGCTTCTTATGCTTGCTCAAAACTATAAAAAGGTATATGACGATGCTCTCGTAGCTCAACAGGACAGAGCAACAGATTTCTAATCTGTGGGTTGTGGGTTCGAGTCCTACCGAGAGCGCCATCAGGAGAAAGAAAATGGATAAAGATTACGTTGTAGTAACTTGTATCTCATCTTATAGGATGCGTTACGTTATGCACAAAGATGATCTGCAAAAGTTAAACCCAGATGAACCGTGTAATCCTATTGAATGGGCAAAAGATACCGTTACCTGTGAAGAGTGTAAAGAGTTTTCTCAAGAACATATAGGCGAGTATATATGCGATGCTGATCTTATTACAGAAGAACAGATGGCAGACTTATTTGACCGAGACAATTGGCATATCAAAAAATGGTCAAGAGAACAAAAGATTGATTGGGTTAGGAAGTAATATATCTGACCTTATATCTAAAAATAAAACACTTGACAATAAATAATTATTGTGATACTGTCCAAGTAGTACGGTTTCGATTCTAAGAATGTCTCCGTACTTACCTTGTCTAATAATGAAAGGAGATAAGTATTATGAATGCTAGATTAAGTTTACCACAACTACCGACACAAGATTTTCTAGACTTGTTTGAGAAAAGATTTATTGGTTTTGATAGGGTTTTAAAAACACTAACTCGACCATCCTTCTTGGTGGAGAACAACTATCCACCATATGATATTATTAAAGAGAACGAAGATAAATATATTATCTCTATGGCAGTCGCCGGATTTGGTAAAGACTCACTGACCTTAAAATTAAAAGAAGGGCTTCTTACTATTGAAGGCCGCCATGAAAATCCGGGGTCTAAAACAAACCACATCTACAGTGGAATTGCTAGTAGATATTTTCAAAAAGGATTTCAGCTAACTGAGAACGCTGAAGTTACTAAGGCTGAACTGGTAGACGGGATGCTTACTATTACTGTGGAGTTAAGTATTCCAGAAGAAAACAAGGCTAAGATAATTGAAATTTCTTAAAGAAGGAGGGGAGTCAGTAATGGCTCCCCTATATTTATGGCTCAAGATATTAATAAAAAAGTATTAGAAACAAACCCTCTTAAAAAGAGGACTTCTATCGGTAGATCATTCTTATCCCGACCTACTAATAAACATAAAAAAAGAAATTGGAAAAGATACAGGGGTCAAGGAAAATGAGTAATAAGTTTTTAAAACTTGATAGAGAAGTTATGAAGTTTTTTTGGAAGGACATTGAACCCTTATTCCAAAAGGTACTTGATCAAGATACTTCCGATAGGGATAGTTTAGAGATGATAGCTATGAAGATAGCTGACGGAACCTTGGAAGTATGGGTATCTAAAGGAGAGAATAATATTATTCAAGCTGTTTATTGTACGAGTATTATTAATTACCCAACTAAAAGAAGTTTGTTCTGGGGATATATGGGAGCTACTGATAATAAACTAAATGAGTGGAAGAATGATATGGTACAAGCGGTAGTTCGTTATGCTTTAGATACTGACTGTAAATCAATAGAGTTTTTCTCTAAGAGAAAAGGATGGAATAAAATATTTAAGAAACATAATATAAATTTTAAACCTCTTGGGGTTTTATATGAGGCTACTCTACATGAGTGACATTAATACTATTTACATAGGCTATGATAGTAGAGAGGCTATAGCGTATGATGTTTTAAAAGAGTCTATCTTAGATCATACCAGTGAACCTGTTAATATTATACCTCTATATAAAGAAGACTTGCGAAAAATTAATATGTATCGCAGGAGTTCTTATATGAAAGATAATAATCATTACGATACGATAGACCATAAACCTTTCTCTACTGATTTTTCTTTTACTAGATTCCTTGTTCCGTTCTTAAATAGATTAAGTGGATATGCTTTGTTTATGGATTGTGATATGCTAGTTCGTTCAGACATATCTAAGGTCTTTGATTATGCAAAACAAGGAGAAGATAAAGCTATATGGTGTGTTAAACATAAACATATTCCTAATACACCAACAAAGATGGATGATAAAATACAAACAGTATACTCTAGAAAAAACTGGTCATCGTTTGTTTTGTGGAATTGTTCACATGAAGGAAATAAAAACTTAACTATAGACGATGTTAATCTAAAGACAGGATGGTACTTACATAATTTTAAATGGCTAGTAGATGATGAGATAGGTGAGTTACCTACAGAATGGAATTGGTTAGACGGTTATTCTCCAGAGGAGATAGAAGCTAAGAACGTACACTTTACATCCGGCGGTCCTTGGTTTAGAAGTTGGAAACCTACAACAAGTTCTGATGCCAAGTATGCTTTGGAGTGGACTGTACTCTATGATGGGATTATGTTAGAAGAATCGTTAGGAACTACAAAACAAATAAAATGGGAGAAAACCTATGTCTAATAATATTACAGTTGTAACTTCCTTTTCAGAAACTGGTTGGGAAACATACGCTAAAGATATGATTGAGTCTGTAGCTAAGTACTGGGAAGATTCAATTAAACTTGTAGCTTATTACCATGATTTTAATTTGGAAGAAAAAAATCCTCCCATTAAAAGTAATATTGAATACAGAAATCTAAACCATATTAAAGATATGATTGAGTTCCGTAATGAATATAAAGATTACGATGGAACTCTTGGAGGTAAGACAGATTATAATTGGAGATTTGATGTTATTAAATTCTGTCACAAAGTCTTTGCTCTATCTGATTGTGCCTTTACTATGTGTGAAGAAAGTGAAAAGCCGGGTTGGCTTATATGGCTGGATGCAGATACAATTACAAATAAACCTTTGTCAAAAGATAATCTAATGCTTAACCTTCCTATTAATGTAGACTTAGTACATTTAGGAAGAATGCATCACGCTTATAGTGAAACATCTTTTGTTGGTTTTAATCTTAATGCTAGACCTCCCTTAGATTTACTTGGTGATTTGCTGGGCGCATACATCTCTGGAGAAATCATTCAGTATAGGGAGTGGCACGATGGTTTTGTCTTTGAAAGACTTCTAACAATTTATAAAGCACATGGTATGAGGTTCCATGATTGGACAGGTAGTAATGAAACCTTATCTCCTGATATGACAGCGGGTGTTCAAGCCTTTGAGTTATTCCCATTAGGTTCTTACATGACTCACATGAAAGGAGATAGAAAAGATATTGGTAAAGTATCTCCAGATGTAAGAGGTCCAGCTAGATATAAGCAACTTTTAAATATGATCAAGTTTTATAAACCTAAATCTATTATTGAAACTGGTACATGGAATGGTGGTCGAGCCATTGAGATGGCTTTAACTGCTTTTGAATATACAGACGAGATTCATTATACGGGTTATGATTTATTTGAAGATGCAACAACAGAGTTAGATAAAAAAGAATTGAATGGAAAGCCTCATAATTATATTGAGGCAGTACATAAAAGACTTAAAGAATTTCAAACAGCTATGGCTGGAGAGGATAAGGTATTTAAATTTGTATTGATTAAGGGAGATACAAAGAAAACACTTCAGAAATCCCACGCTGATCTTTGTTTCATTGATGGTGGTCACTCTGAAGATACTGTTAACCATGATTATTCAATGCTTAAAGAAAGCAAAGTAATTGTTTTTGATGATTTTATTTCTAAAGACTTAGATGGTAATGATCCCGGTGAAGAGTTCTATGGTGTTAATAATATTATAAAGGAATATGAAGGTAGAAAATTTGTATTACCATCCTCTGATAGAATTGTTGAGGGAGGAGTAACACACCTAGCAGTCATTCTTAATGACGAGACACTTCCAGAAATTCCTAATGATATTAGTGCTGTTCCTATTGTGGTACAGCCGAAAGACTGTATGCCTAAAGAAGATATTATGGGCAATGTTAAAGAGAATACAAAGCTCATTAATACATGGATCAATAGGGGTAAACCTCATAATGAAACAGCAATCATTGTTTCTGGAGGACCGTCAACAGATTGGGAAGAACTAAAGAATACTATTCAAATGGAAGGTGAAGAAAACTGTAAGGTTGTATGTGTTAAACACTCTTATCCAAACCTTCTAAAAAGGAATATTATTCCTTGGGCTTGTATCATCCTAGACCCAAGACCCATTGGGGGAGTATCGACTCATGGAGTTGTTAGAAAATCTTTGTTTAAAACAATTCATAAAGATACAATCTTTATGCCAGCATCTATGACCGATCCATCTATTACTAAACTTATTCAGAAGAAAACAAAAAAGGTTATAGGGTGGCACGCCTTCACTCAATCACTTCAAGAAAATATAAAAGATTCTGTTAAGAATGGAGCGGTAAAGGTTGATGAAGAATTGGGTATTGACGAGGGAGCAACTATGATTGTTGGTGGTACTTGTGCTGCCATGCGCTCTGTAGGTTTGATGCATACTCTAGGATTTAGAAACTTTCATTTGTTTGGATATGATTGCTCTATGCCAGAACCTTCTGAAGAAGAAAAGAAAGAGTTTACAGATGAGGGTAAACCAAAGTATATTAAAGTAGCGGTGAAAGATAAAGAGTTCTGGACTACTGGAGAACTCATTGCAATGGGTCAGGACTGTGAAAAGTTATTTGAAAAGGAAGATGTGGACATGAGAATAAACTTTCATGGTAAGGACACAATGGCTGCTTCCTTGTGGGAGTTAGCACCAATACATAAGTTACAACACTATACTAAACTATTAAACTTATAGGAGGTAATTATGTTAGGAATTGTTGACTCCGTTGTAGGAGTTGCAGGAAAAGTCTTAGATAAATTTGTTGAGGATAAAGATTTAAAAGCCAAGCTAGATGCTGAACTTAAATCGCAACTAATTAATCTAGACGCACTTCAAGCTCAAACAAATCTAGAACAAGCTAAACACCCTTCCATTTTTGTAAGTGGTTCAAGACCAGCAATTATGTGGATATGTGCTTTTGCTTTGGGATGGCAATATATCTTTGCTCCTATGATTTCATGGGGATTGGTAATTTGGTATCCGGTAGTCGAACTACCAAACCTTGAAACTGAAGAGCTTACTGGATTAATTCTAGCCTTGCTCGGACTTGGTGGAATGAGGTCACTGGAGAAAACTAAGGGAGTGGCAAGAGAAAATATGCGACGTTCAAGGTAACATGAAAAAGTTATTATCTATCTTAATTATATTTATAATTTGCTTTTCCGCAACAGAAGTTAAAGCAAAGCTAACTGAAGTAAGACCTCTTATTTTTAAATTTGAAAGGATACTCAGATTAGAATATAAATTAAATGATATGACAATAGCTGCTATTATTGGTAATAGCTTACATGAAACAGGACGAACCTTAAATTATAAAGAGAAACAAAAAGGTGCAGACGGGAAAGACTTGAAAGGTTCTTCGGTTCCTTTCGGTCTTTTCCAATTTACAGGGACACAGTTGATTGATTATAAAAAATTCTTAGGTAAAAAGAAAGATTCCTTTGAAAAACAGATTGACTTTTTTATGAAAGTTGTTATAACTAAAGACACTAAAGTACCACACAATATCGGTTGGACTAACCGTAAGAAATTAAGAATTATTTTTAAATATCCTGAGAGTGTAGAAGAAGTAACAAGGGCTTTGGTTAAATATTATTTCCGACCGGGTAAGCCACACATAGATAAAAGAATAAAACTAGCAAATTATGTTTATAAATTGATGCAAGGTACACATATAAAAGAAACTATTTTTTATAATCAAGGAGACAGTAAGTATGTTTGCAGGTAAGGTATGGGGAAATACAGAACTAATTCATGCTAACGGAGTATTAGAATTTCATAGAATTAATATTAAACAAGGAGGAACCTGTAGCAAACATAAACATAACTTTAAATGGAATGGATTCTTTGTTGAGAAGGGTATGTTAATTGTTAGGGTATGGAAAAATGATTATGATTTGGTAGATGAGACTGTACTAAGCAGTGGACAGTTCACCCAAGTTAAGCCGGGAGAGTATCATCAGTTTGAAGCAGTCTATGATACTATAGCTTTTGAATTATACTGGGCAGAGTTTGATCATTCAGATATACAAAGAGAAACGGTAGGTCGCCTTGGCAAATAAAATAACACCAACACACACAAGAGATTGGTATATTAAATGGTTCGCATCTTTCTTTATTGTTATTGGGGTGATGCTGACTAGCAATAATATACATCCATATAATCTAATATTTCATTTTATTGGTTTAACTGGTTGGATGGTTGTTGCTATGTTATGGAACGATAGAGCATTGCTTATGATTAATGCTGTATCAATATCTTTTATTGCAAATGGATTGGTTCAACATTATGTTAAATGAGAAGCAGGAAAAGTTTGCTCAAGCATATGTATTAAATCATAACGCAACTGGTGCGGCAGAAGCAGCAGGATACTCTAAACGATCTGCTTACAATCAAGGATACAGATTGCTGCAAGACGAGAGAGTGATAGAAAGGATTGAAGAACTATCAAGAGAATTTAAAACAAGTGTAGATGTTGTATCCGAGATCGAAGCACAGTATGAATATGCTAAGAGTCAGGGTCATGCTAACAGTGCGCTGAAGGCTCTTGAGTTATTGTCCCGTATCAGAGGTAATACTGTGGACGATGGAAAAAATGTCAGCAAAGAAGAACTGACAACGATGGTGGTTACCTGTCTTCAAATTCTTGGAAAGGAAGAAGTAGACAAAATTCTAGCTAAATGTGTATTTGACTAGGATTTAAGGGTGATAGCCAAAAAAAAGGACGCTAGGAGCGCCACTGAGTAGGGAAGTAAGGACTCTCCCTAGTCTACCTACCAGAGAGAGTCCCAAACTTACCAGTGCGTCTCCTAGCTCCCTACGGAGGCATACCCCTATTTTCAAACATTTTTGAGAAGCACTGGTGCAAGAAATTTAAAAACATATAAACTACGATGGTTTTACTCCTTTGCTGTAGGTGGATGGGAGCCATTATGCATGTGCTGGAGTGTTTTTATATCCTCCTGCATCTCTGCAATAGATATATCGATCCCTCCTTTCCATTTGTTTTCCCGCTCAAGATTAGAAGGACTAAGAATATCTGTTAATACTTTAATCTGGTTTCGCAACACAGACACATTGTTATCAACAACCTCCTGTTCCCTCTTTAATTCTTTCAGTGATTGTTTTATTTCCTCCTGCACTTGTTTGAGAGTAGAAACTTGCGCCCGAACCAAAGCCCAAGCACCCGATAGAGAAGCGATTACCGCCCCTATCTGAAACAGTAGTTTAAAATCCATAATAAAACTTTTACTCCGGTCGAATATTTGTATTCTGTAATGTTCTATATATCTCTTGTAGCCTCGGCCATGCTGACTGAAGGCTTCCAATCTTACCCGGCATAACTCTTGCACCTTCAATTAAAGATGATTGAAAATCACTAGGTCTAAAACGATTGTTAAGAACATCAGAAATAGTTCTCGCTGTGTCTTTTGGCATTTTCTTTCCTAAAGAAAAACGATTAGTTAAACTTCGATCAAGTAAATGTTCTAATTTGTCACCTAAAAGAAATTTATAATTTTCTATATCTTTTTGAAATTTTTTCAAATAACTTAGTTTCTGTTCTTGACTATCTAGATATGCATTACTGATATCCTCATCAGAATAATTATGATAATTTCTCATTACATTTTTAACTCTTTGAGATGTTCTATTTATTTGCCCTATTTGCATTTCAATATTTCTTTTCATAGAGGGTCCGGTAATAGAGTATGATTTGTTACCTAACATCTTTGTTAAAAAATTATTATCGGTTGTTGGTAATGCATTACCGTATTTATCAACTACGGGTAAACCTTCTGGATCAGCAAAATAAGTATCAAAAGTAATGTTAGGACTTCCTGTAAGATGGAGTGCCTTTTGATTTTCGTAAGCCTTACGATCACGAATAAATTTTAATAGACCCGGCTCGAATACCCTACCTGTAATAACGCCAGAATTTGCTATTAAATCTCTTATACCTATAGGCGTGGTAGGATCAGCCTTATTCTCCATAATATCTATTATACCATCTGTAATCATAGATGTTCCTAAATATGGACCCATTGTCTTATCAAGAATACGCAATCCATATTTTGTAAAATCATCAGAAGTTGGAGTCTCACCACTCATTATCCAATTATCAACAAGATTAGATGTGATGTTTAATGGTTCTGTTAAATATGCAAAAGGGTCTAGTGCATTTTGATCTATAGCTTTAATTCTTACATCACCATTAGGTCCGTATTCAATTGGTCCTGTAAAAATTTTATTAGAAGTTTTAGCATAATGAGGATAGGCTACCTTTAATGCCTCTTGTTCAGCCTCAGAAATACCAAATAGATTAGCAGAATAATCTTGAGCCATTTGACCACCAAGACCAGCCAAATGTAGACCAGCTAATTTTTTCATACCCTCTGCACTTAATCGTACATTACCTGATGTTATATCCTGCATTGTATATTTTATTAAATTCTTACTTATCCTAGTCATCTCTGCGGGAAAAGCTAGGAAGTCTCCTACTGGAGCGCCTCTTAGTTTTTTGAATGCTTTAGGAATAAGGTTATAATTAGGCATTAAATCTCTAGTTCTCCGAGCAGCCATTTGCTCTAGCTCAACATCTGAATATCTATTTTTATATGCCTTTTTTAAATAGTTTAAAGTTTTTTCAAAGTGCATAATTTTCCATATGTCATCTTCAGCTTGATAGAGTTTAAATGCTGCTTCACCTCCAGATCGTTTATATATTTTATCCATCCATGAAGTAGGTGTACCATGTTTCAACGCATCAGCAGCAGTTCTTCTAAGAAGATTTTGTGAAATACCACTGTCTACTATTCCATAGCGTTGATACTTAGCTATATGTTCAGCAACTTCTTTTGAAGGAACATTTATAAATTTACGACTAATAACCTCTAAGCCATTCTTCCATGACTTAGGCCCAGCTAAAAATCCATTTGCCGTCATAATAACCATATTACCAAACATGTTACGACCATGTGTGGCTGGACTTAGTACAGTCTTAGATATTTGAGAAGCAGTTTTTGCTTTTAAAAACGCTCTGACAACATTACCAGGATTATTACCGAAGAATCCGCTTGTATCAAGACCCTCTCTGATAAAAGATTGATAATGTTTATCACCATATAATCCTTCCAATGGGTTAATAAATTTACCTGAGTTAACACCTTTAGCTATGCCGTCCATTCTATCCTTAACAGCTTGACCTAAACTAGGAGCATCGGCTCTCATTTTTGTACCCTTACCAACATGAGCAATACCTTGAGCAAGCATATGCTGTTTAACTTTGTTTAGATAGGTAAATCCTGTTTCAATTGAAGACAATTTTTCAATTGTATTAGAAAAGTTTTTAAAAGGATCATTAACTGGACCCCATAAATCTTTTATTTCTTTAGGAATTTCTTTCCTAGTTTTAATTACACTAGATGTTGAACCTCCTAGCTGACCCCATGCTTTAAAAAGCCTATCTACCTTGCCAGCCGACTCCCCCTCAACCAACTGTTTTAAAACACCGGGAATAGCCTCTGCTGGAATCCCTTCGTTTTGCATTAGATAGTCAGCGGCTCTTTGCTTTACATTTTCAGGAACATCTTTAAGTTTATAATTTGCTTTATCATCGAAAGCTCTATAAGAGCGATTCAAATATGTACCTATATTAGAATTAATTTTAGCTTTTAAATTAACATCTTTTACAACAGTATCACCAACATATCTTGATAGATCATCAACAGCGTTACGCATATCTGTAACTATATCCGCCGCTTCAGGTGAATCTAAAGTCAACTGTTGCAATGCGGAATCACGTTCTTGTAACTGCCTAGCTCTAGGTAGAGTATCATCAACACCTCCAAGAGCTTTATTAACAACATTTTCTAAATAATCGTCATTATATAAATTGTTACGTTTTAATTCTTTAAGAAGAGGTTCGTTAAAGCCTCTTACTTTTGTCAATGCTGCCCCCGCTGCCTGACTTCTTTCAACAGCAAGGTCTAACATGGCTTGATCAGTACCCCTTTGTGCGCCAAACAAAGACCAAAAACTATTCATAGTTTTTGAATTTTTAACTTTACCTGCCGCATGAATACCACCACCAAGAAGAACCTCCAAACCTAAATTAGAAATAATCTGTTTTGATTTTGCCGAAGGATCATTTGAATCAATTCTCATTGAATCACCAAGTTTTCTAGAAGCATTATCAATACCGAACAATCTACCCATACTATCTAAGGTATCATTATCCTGTACGAAAGGAGAATCTGCTAATATATTTAATAGATTTTCATCTAACTGTTCTTGACCAGACCATATAAGACTACTACCACCATAGCCAAGATAACGTGCTAGTCTTTTTCCAGTTTCCCCAAACCCCCTAGCTTTACTTGCTTTACTAGCCGCACCGATAGGTACAAAAATAGTAGCTAAATCAGAGGTAACATCAGTTAATGCTCCACCCAATCCATCACCATGATAAGGATCAAAAGTATCTACCAAAAATTTCTTTTGATCCTTAGATAATGCACCTGAAAATGTATCCATAAGTTGATTAAATTCATCTTCTTTACCTAGTTCGTCAGCACCCCACTCCGCTAGACCATATAAACCTTTTCCTAGTTTGCCAACAGTACTTGAAACAATACGAGCGGGTACTGATGGGGTCTGAAAGAAAGATGACTGCATTCCCCAAGCATTTTCAGGATTGAACTCACCAGATTTTAGTTCCGATCTATACTTCTCTAGCTCATTTTTATATTCATCTGGATCATAATCATAAGCCTGAAGAATTTCTGACCCACTTCTTTTTTCTTCAGGATCAGAAAGTTTATACAAAACTTCATGGAATGTTTGTGAATGTCTAGAAACTGTCATAGCCTAGTTTGTTCCTTCTACTTCCTCAGTTTTTCCACAGCAGCGTCTGTAAGTGTCATTGCCGTTTCTCGTCCGTTGTTTTTCGAAGCAGGGGGCAAACTACCTGTTTTCAATTCAATCTCTCCATCATTACCACCATCTCTTGCCCACTGTAGAGTCTCAGTTAAAACTTTAGACAAGTCTCTGGGGTTTTCTTGTACTCGCCGCATAGCTTCAGCTAGTACTTTTTGAACGTCCAGTTGTGCTAGATTAGATGTATCTGTAAACTGAACTAGCATTCTTGTAAAGTCTTGATAATCCATCCGATCCATCATCCCAGCTTTCACCAGTGCTGCATTTGCTGATATCAAATCAGCTTCAACTCCCATACGTTTCAGGAATATATTTTGCCTAGCTAAATCAGCAGTTAGTTTATCTTTCGCCAACAATGCATTCTGCTTGTTTGCATATTTCTGATCTTCTCTATAGGCTTTCTGGGCCTTTTTAACATCTGCTATTGTCTGAGGTACTTCTTTTAAGAATGCAGGCACTATTCCACCGGCATGTCCAGTTGATCCAAACCTACTAAAGGCAGCAGCAAGTGATAACCACATATCTTTTTGTAATCTTTTATCTGCTTCTGTTAATTCTTGTTCACCAGTAGGTTGATCTGATATTGCATCCATATATTCTTTAAAATATTTATCCATAGGATCAACAGAACTTCCACCTTTTCCCTTTGGAGCAAGCGGAACTACTCCTATTGCTCTGCCTAAATCAGTGTATCCACCGGGACCAGAACCCGAATTTCTTTTTGGAGATGCCCCAGCCGGTGTACCGGTGCCAGTTACAGCTTTTGGAGGACTTTCCACCGCCGACGCAGAACCGGGATCATCTCCAGCGTTAGCTTCCAATTCACCCTTTTCTAATATAGCCTTAACCTCGTCGTTTGCTATCCTGTCTTTCCTTCGTTCTAGTTGAGACTCCTTAAAACTATCGACCGCACCGGCGACAGCCTCGCCAACCTTATCCCATGCTTTAGTCGCCCCAGCCGTCGCCGCATCAAACCAATTAGCACCATCATTACCTTGTGCTACATTATTGTTCTCTCCTCTTTGAACTCTTTCCGCCGCATTCTGCTGCGCCCTTTCTCTAATAGTTGATAGGTCTAATCCCAAATCTCCTTCTGCATCCTTCATATCACTATAGTTTGCGGGATTATCTAAACGAGCATTATTTCGTAAATTTGTGCTTCGTTGACGAGCTTTAGCTTCAGCTACCTGTCCTAAATATTTTTTAGCAGCCTCATCCTCTCCTCCAAATCTAGGATATGGTGTGAGCATTCCCGCCGCCTCCGCTTTCTTCACCAAATCCATCCTCTTTTGGAAATTTCTGCTTCTCTCAGATGATCTAGATTGAGCAGAAGGTTTTTCAGGTTTAGGTTTAGGAGGGAATACTGGTGTACTGATCCCCAATTCTTTACCAAATCTAACGTCTCCTGACGGTGCATTTAATTGTTCTATAAATCCGAGTATATCTTCGTCCATAGATAAAGTATCTACATAATCTGGTATTCTATAACCAAGCTCCGCTCTACGAACATCAGGTCGGAAGCCGAAAATATGTTCCCTTATAAAATCTTTATAATCTCCTTTACGAGGACCACCCATACCACCTATTAATTCTATTATTTGATCACTCAAATTATAACCTGTACCCAAAGGAGTTCCTGTACGAGAGCTAGAACTACCTCTTGGGGAACCATATTGACGAGTATAATTAATATCGGCATGACGCTCTAAGCCAGCCAGACCACCTTGTACCTGACCACCAGAACGTCTACTAACTAGACCACCATACCTTCTTCTACCTGCTGGATTAAATCCACCGAAGGCACCATATAGACTTCCAGCAGTACCTAATCCACCAATAAGCTGTTGCCCAAAAGAAGGTTGTGGTTGATAAGTTGATTTAACTTCATAGGTAGATGGTGAGTATGGGAACCCTTGCAGGATACTTTGATATTGAGCCAACTGCCTCATGGGCGCATCTCGTTGCTCAATAAATTCTTTTTCAGCCCTATCTAATCTAGCTTGTTCTATCCCTCTCCTTTGTTCACCAACAGAAGATACAAGACCAGCTTCCATAGCACCAATTCTAGGTGCAGATTCAGCCAACTGACCATAGAAACCAGCAAGACCCTGCTCCCTAGCTTTCTGTGCCTCAAAGGCTCTACGACCCTGATCAAAACCAGCAGCCAAACCTCTTTCTCTAATATCTCCCATCTGTCTTAGAAGATTACGTTGCCCTTCTGATTCTAGGAGAGCCGCCCTTGATCCACCGAATGCTCCAGCAGCGGCAGCTTCAGCACCTAACTTAGGTTCAATCTCTGTACGGTATCTTCTAAGAGCTTCGTCTTCAGCCTGTCTAGTAACATTTTCTAGATATGGATTCATATATTTTTCAGCGGTAGCAGAGTCAAACTCCTGCCCAACTAAGTCTGCAAACTCTCTAGCCTTAGTCATATATTGACCAGACCCAGCCTGACCGGTTGCAGCAAGACCACCAGCACCAATGCCAGTTAACATATTAAATGCGGTTTCCTGTTCAGGAGTAAATCCAGCAATAGTTTCGCCAGCGTATTGTTCTGGTATTCTTAAAGTTTTAGTTTCAACACCAGCATCATCAACACTAGTCTCAAAAAATGTTTCTCCAGCAGTACCAAACAAATCCTCAAGGAAGGGTTGTTGAAGTTGAAACCCTTCATTGGTCATCGTTGTACCAACTACTGATGCTGGTGCTTTGCCCGTATATCCAGTGCTACCACCAAACGCATTATAAAATCCAGCCATATCTTACTCCACTAAGCCATTAAAGATTGTAATGCAGACCTACCATCCATTTCAGGAGGCTGCTTGTCTCTACCATATTTCTTTTTTCGGAAGTCACTAATAAATTCGTCCATATATTCCGCACCCGCATCAGGATTACCATTACCTAAACCCGACATAACATCAGCAGGTACAACATATTCTTTAGGAGATACTGCCAGTAGACCACCCTTTTGTTTTATATCCATAATAACATTATCTTGCATACCATGTCCACGACCTTGTACCAATCCTTCAAAATCTCTTCTCATATCACCACCATGAGCTAAAGATATAAGACCACCCTGTTCAGCCCTTCTAAACTTAATTGGTGGTAACAAGTTTTTACCTTGAGGCACAACATAACGAACTCCACCGGGTCTTGTATGTGTGTAAGTTCTGCTTCCCATCTTTTCTAACTCTTTCTTTGCTTCTTCTTCAGCTTCTGCTTGTGCTGATAACATATCCGTTATTCCAAGAGCTTCTTGAGTTGTAGCAACATCAGATAGTACCTCACCCAGTGGTATAGCACTTCCTAATTCTTTAATATTAATAGAACTTAAACCATCAGCACCTGAAACTTGTTCTTTAACACCAGCCCAAGGATCATTTACTTGCCGCCTCATTTTTTCCGTTAATATTGCGTTATTCTTCATAGCCCACTGACGAGCAAGAGCTTTTCTAGCTGCCTCATCTGGACCCAGACTACCAAATTCAAGAGGACCAGCATACTCTGGTTGTTTACCTTCTATAAACGCTCTAAGTTGTCTTGGGTCCGCTTGCTGCCTACCTACCAATCTATTTTGAACTGCTTCGGGAGCCATCCTAAACTTTTGACCTAACTCTCTACCTGTTAAATTATTACTCCATTTAGTAAATGCAGGAGATGGTTTCGGTGGAAGTCCAGCTATTTTTGTATTAACATCTGAAAGATCAGCATATTGATATACAGGAGCTGTATCTAAAATACCATAACTATCACCACCAACACCACCCGACTCCATATCCATTGAAGCAAATTGATTATCTAATTCTCCTACTTTCTGCCTTTCCATTAAAGCATCACCAACATATCTATCATATGCATCACTGCTTCTGGGAAGACCATATGCATCCGGGCCGGGTCGCAGCATATCCCCCATAACTGATGTTCCATAATCCATAAAAGCAGCAGTAGTACCAGCTTGGGCAGACTCTCCTAAGTCACGAAAAGGGAGGCTTCCTGCCGCAACTCCCAAACCCTTACCAATAGCTGCCGCTCCTGCACGACTTAAAAATGGTGCGGCACCTCCTATCAATGGTCCCAAGTACGCTCCACCTACCATTCCTGCAAGAGTAGGAATTAAGTTTTTAGGTTTAATTAAATTCTTTACATATGTTTTTATACCCTTAAATACGTCTCCAAGAAACATTTCAGGAAGACCTGTCCTTGGGTTAAGCGTCATTAGACCAGTATTCATTAGCCGCTTAACTTCAGGCTTTGTCATATGAACAAGTTCAGTATCCCCATGTCTACCTCTAGCAGCAAGGAAACTAGCTAATCCGCTATTTGGTTTTTGTCTATCAATATAAATTGCCATAATTCTTTACCTGTTGTGGTTGAGCATAAAAAGATTGTGGTTGTGTACTTTGAGTATAAACATTCTGTTGATTAGGTGCTGTAGGTTGAGCAACATTCATGCTACCTTGGGTTTGTTGTGTTCCCATATTAGGCGGTATAGCTTGTCCAGTATTGAGTACATCAACTAAAGTCATTTGACTTTCAATTAAGTCTCTAATACCTCCACCCTCTTGAGCATTATATTGTTCATTAACTGATCCTACTCTATAGTTAATATTTCTAGACGGTATAGGTGACATTTCTTCCCTAAAATCCGATTCTTCAAGCCCAGCAGGGAAACCCGTTTTATTTCGGAGCCACTTTCTATATTCTATCGAAGGTTTACCAATACCCTGTAAACCGCTGTCGAGATCGCCCCACTGATCCCAAGTCATATCAGGTCTAGCTACTCCAACATCTGAAACAAGTTGATCTATTATATTATACTTTCTAATATCTCCTACATTACCTCTACCATATACAAGACCTGTCAATGGGTCACTTGCAGGGTTTTGGTCCGATAATCCATATTCACCCCAATCCATCGGATCAAGAGCAGCCGCACCTCCTTCAATAAAATCATCCCAATCCATATCTAAAGTTTCAAGACCATGAACCGTAGCCCACTCATCATAACCTTTTGCACCTTTTAAATAATCTTGTGTATTTTTATCTAATCTATCAAACCAATTGTCAGCAGGACGACCAGCAGAAGTATCAATATTCTGTCTGACGTAGCTTATTCTGTTATCATCAGGAACACCACCTTCTGCTAAACTAATTAAGCCGCCCTCTTTGAACCCTTCAAAACTCCCTTCTGGTCCTTTGCCTACATGGCTAATTGTCGTCGCCGCCAAGGAATTAGCTATAGCTTGAGCTACTGCTGGGGGCACCTCATCAGGCTCATATCCAAGCGCTTCCAATGCAGCGTCCACAGCAGTTTGCCCAGCATCTGATAAATTTGCAAAGGTTTGGTTAGCATCCCAACCTGTCAAGGTTTCTGCTAAATTACCCCATCCGGCCCAGTTTGTACCTCCTCTACCTAACAGAGTATCCAGTGCTGGTGCAACAAAAGGACTGCCAGTAAGAAGTCCTGCCAACCCCGTAAAGAATCCACCGGGATCAAAACCAGCCGGTGTACCGGCCTGATCAGCAGCCCATCCTCTAGGACCAATCTCGAATCCCATGAACTCGGCTCCTCTAGCGGTGGCACCGGGATCATATGCTTCTGTAGCTCTATTGTAGGCGGCTTGATAAGTATTATCAAATGGGGTCTTGCCGGGTTCAGGAATAGCCATATGCATTGCTAATGTTTCCATAGCGGGCATATTAGCAAAATTGCCTTGATATGCTGCTATATCAGCCGGTAAAATAGCATATTCACCAGGACCATGATAGCCAAATTGGTCACCCGGTGGAGTAACATTTACCAAAACCGTATCCACTCCTGGAGTCAAGGCTGGAACAAACTGTCCCATATCTGGAAATGGGCCAGTGTATCCCATTTCCTGCGCTACTCCTCTGTTATAGGCTTGCGCCTCTGCATCCATTGCGGCTATAGCGGCAGCGGTCGCAGCATTCGTAGTTCCCAAATCATCCTCGTCATCAAATTCAGGATCGCCTAGAACTGCCGCCATTGTCGCATTCGCCAATGCAGCATCATCCATAGTACCCGGCGGTCCCACAAAAGAGTCGTCTGGTCCCCAACCACCTCCTTCATCACCTGAATCATAACCGCCATAGTAGCCGCCACTAAATCCACTAAATTCAGCGGGATCACCGGGATTACCGGGATCACCGGCAAGAACGCCACCAAAATCACCAAATTCAGCTTCAGCAGCAAACTCTGCACCTAGATCACCTTCTTCAGCGTCAGCGTCACCTTCTGCGAAACAATAATGGTTTAATTCATATTCATTACAGAAATTTAATTTATTAATATTTCCGTAAAGAGGGATATCTAAAGATAGATCAAATGTATTCTTTGTGTTTCTCATACCTTTATCCTAATTTAAATCTTGCCAAGCTGTTGTACCACCCACACTAACATAACCTTTAAACTTTCCTGTACTAGCTACATAAGCTACATCTCCTGCGTTAGGTCTACCTATATCTGTTATTGTTACAACACTATAAATATTTGTAGATGGTGTGGCATCTACCTGTATATCTCTTGTATCTAATTCTAAAATTAATTCAGATACCCACTGTTGAAACATCTCATAAACATTTTTTAATTCTTCTGAATCAAGTTGGACGAACGAAGATAATTCAGGATATCTAGCCATTATCTACGTCCGTCCTCTTGTAAAGAAAGCCTCAAAGAGCCATACCGCCACTCAGTTCCCTGTTCACCAGAAGATACCCTAACGAGTGCTTGCCTTCCTCTTGCCCTTAAATCAACCTTCTTTGTAGTCGGTGTGATTGTAAATGGTCCTTTTGTTACAACATCATTTACAGGAAAATTTTGAGCTTTAACTGTGAATCCTAAGTTTCCTCCAACCAAAGTAAAGTCAGGTATCAACCTATCAACAAATAACATATCATTACCATCCTCAATATCAAATGGTGCTGATTCTATAAATGAAACTTGGGCTTCACCATCGGCTGTATATAAATCAGGAGGTTCGTTATCATATAAAAATGATGTATTACTTGTTGTTAAAGTATTTCCAAAAACTTCTTTATCTGCAAAAGTTGTCCAATCATTATTACCAATAGTCCATGTTCTTTCAATTGGATTAAAAATAACATATTTATCACAATGTGTAGAGTTTGCAGAAGGGTATAACCAAATAATTTCATTAAATTCTGAATTGGTAGCTGCGTATACTTTACCGCCTTCTTCTATATTAAAGTCATCAAAAACATAACGTCTTACAGTGCAGTCTATAACTTTAACCGTTCCATCAAATACATAGAAGTTATCATCACCCATCCAGAAAGACATGCTATTAAAAGCAACTGCTGCATGATTACCTATTAAACCACAGTTACTTCCCTGTTGTTGAAATTTAAAAACAAACGGAGGACCAACAAAAGTCATAAGCCATAAAGCATTATCTGTCCAAATATTAATAGCATTTCTAGCTCGTATAGCACCTCTAATTTCAGTACCATCTGTTAAAATATTTTCACCAGATGTTGTAGCAATAGAAGGTGTGAAGTTATTATAATTATTTTGATCAGACCAACGAACTAACATTGGATTATAGTTACCTGTTCCAAATTCAGTAGACCCAAAAGCTATTAAATGTCTATCATTAGGTGACACTAAGATATAATTATTAACTGTCGGAGAAGCAGTAACAAATCCTGCCCTTGGAGCATCATCTTGAACTGTATTATTCCAATAATAAATACGACCACCTCTTCGACAGGCAACTAAATCTTCACCATAATTATCTAAAGACCATTGGGTAGCTCTATTAACAATGGTTGAACTATCGGTTGGTTCATTCCATCCACGCTCTCCCGGTGTTTCTGCACCAGCATTGTAGGTTGACGCACCATAACCAAGACCCGGCATATTAACATCTGAACTGGTTGGTAAAAGATATTTACATGTTGCTGTACCTACTTTATTTTGAGTAGCATTACAAGCTACAGTAACTTGGAAATGAAATCTATTTACATTAATAACAGATACAGGAAAAGTTTTCCCGGTTAAATCTTGATTACCTCCAATTGCTGTTGTAGAAGAGGTAAAGGTTACAAAGTCTCCAGTTTCTGCACCATGTGCTGAGATAGAAGTAATAATGGTTGTTTCGGTATTAACTGTATAAAAACCATTATTAGTTCCATCAACCGTTACAACGGCTGAAGTATTAAATGCTTTAGATTTAATTGGTGTAATATCAGCAACAATATTACTATTATATTCGTATAATTTTTTATCTGTACCCCAAGCAGCAAACTTATAAGTTTCATTATTAGTCCATGCAATTAAATCTACAGCCGTCCCATCAAAAGCAGTAGATACTCTTTTAGAGTATCCTCTTAAATTTTCAGGACGACCCTGCCTAAACCTAACTTTATCACCATTATACCAAGAACCTTCTTCAGCATACTCTGTAGATTCTCGGTTAATACCGGGCTTAAAGTTTAACTTAATAAGTCTAGATTCTGTGGACATTTAGCTTGCTGCCTTAAAATTTCCTGCAAAAATTACATCAATAGCTGTTGCCGCCCTTACATTATAAACCAATACGTCTACGGCATTTGCATCAGTTGAAAGAGTTGGGGCTGTACCACCGCTGTATTTCCATGTTGTCGGATATGTTAAAGTTCTACTTCCCGTTCCATCTTGAATAACATAAATATAACCCGTTTGTCCAACTGTAGGATTAGTCATTAGAAGAGTTCTATTACCTCCTATAGTCATATAAAAATTTTGAGCTACATCCAAATCACAGGTTAGTGTAGTTGAATCCGTAAGTGTAGTTACCGTATTTACATTTCTTACGGCTGTATTATTTACAGCATAAGCAGTGTCTACAGAAACAGAAGCGGCTGCTACCTCATTTGTACTACGGATATTAGTTGCGCTAACATGAGCAGCTTTTACACTTGTTGTAAATGTTGCCGATGTTGAGAATGTATTAGCAGCAGCAAAGGTGTTGGCGGCTGCTAAACGAGCATATGTAGAATCTAACTCAAAACCAGCAGTATTTAAGCCATACACTGTAACACTATTACAGAATACAACTGATTGCTCTCCAGCAGCTACCGTTTTTCCATCACCACTACCAGTTTTAATTTTTAATACAGCATCATTCTGTCTAGTTGTTTTATCATTAATAACATAAAACTTATCTTTATCAGGAATAATAACATTAGTTGCTTGAGAACAGGTTCCTACAAATTCAAGAATTGCTGACCTTGCCTGATCAGTTGTACCATTAGCTACAGTTAATGTTATATTACCAGAGCTACATGTAACTGTTGTATAAGCAGTGATAGCTTCGTCAACCATATCAATAACCTGTGTATTGAGGATAGTACCCCAACTATTCGGGTTATCGCCATCTCCCTGCTTATTCAATCTAATATTTGTGGTATAAGTACTTGCCATTTTCTATTCCTTATTAATGAGAATTTTCTTTATCCGTTAGCTGTCTTCCAGCTACAATTAAATAACCAACCATTTCATTAGTTTCTATACTGCTTGCGCCAATAATAATTGTACCTATATTTCTATGATCTACATATTCTCCAAGAATTTTTTTTACTTGTAATCTTATAGGGGGTTGTAAACCAAAACAACTTGCGTTATTAAACTTTATATTTAAAATATTTCTAAAAGAAATTTCAGATTTAGAATCAGCATAAGCTACCTCTAAAATATCCTCTTCTTCTCTACATAAAACAATTGTATAAATTAAGTCTCCAACCTTCCAAACTACATCTTGTGCTTTAGCTTCTGTATTAAAGAAGACAACACAAAAGATAAATGTTGTTAAGAATAATATTTTCTTTATCATATATTACCTGCCTTTGCATACATATCTTTAGCTTTATCACTTAATTCTTTTTCCACAACTGGATCATTACACCACTGTTCCGTATCATAACCTAATAACATAAAATATGTTTTTGTTCGCCGGTCTAGTCTAAAAGTTTTTGGATCAGCTAAGTGTCTAAATTTTCCTGCACATAATTTTTCTAGTATAACATCATCAAGCTCTTGTCCTGTTTCTGGTCGAACTTCATTTAAAAGTAAATCCAAACAAAAATAACATATCCCTTTATCACCTTTACAAGTACAATCAGTAATAATATTTCTTAGTTCTTGCGGTAACTTTTCTCGTTGACTCCATTTAGCAGACATTTCTTTTATCGCTTGATCTCTATTCTCTAAAGTAACTGGTTCTGTTAAAGACCAAGAAGGATGGATATAATCATAACCTGATCCTTTTGAAATACTAACAGCTTTGCTCAAAGAACCATTTGAGTCTTCTCCTGATTTACCACTACTTAAAAAATCAACTTTATATTCTTTAGCAGTATCTATATAAACCTTTCTCATATTTTTATAAGAACCTGTTTCCATATTTAAAGTAAAATTTTCTCTTACTGGCTCATAGGAATCAGGATATACTTGTTCACATTTTTTTTCTATAGTTTTAAAATCTCTTATATTATCTTTAAACCATTTAACTCCTCTGTAAAAATGTTCTCTTTCAAAAGCAGTATATTCATCTGAAGAATAATATACATCTAAAAACATAGCTACTACTTCATAGTCTGTTTCTGTTAACCAACGATACATTCCATAAGTACTATTGGTTCCTAAACCACTATAAGGTACTAATACCCTCATGCTCTTTGAGTTCCATTATATGTGCCTGTACCAGATTGAGAAACTGTACGACCATTCTTGTCTATAGAATCACCACCAGAACCACCGGAACCAGCAGAAGGACTTAGAGGACAAGCACAAATACCTTGAGCAGAAGGATTAGCACCCGGTTGACCGCTTTCCCCTAAAGCTCCAACAGCACCACTATTACCTTCTGCAACTGGAGAACCACACTCTTGCCCCCCGTCACCATCATCCTCACATGTTTCTCTTCTACCTCCACCACCGCCTCCACCGCCTCCTCCAGAGACAGTGCCGTTGTTTTCTAAACTATGGGTAGCTGTTCCACCGGTAAGAGTATTAAAGAAAATTCCTTTACCACCAGAACCACCAGTTGACCCTGCGGCACCACTAGCACCGTTATTACCTTGAATATTACCGTTATTAATAATTCTAACTGTAGTATTTGCATTCAAAGCGCCAGTAGTAAATGCAGTTCCACCTAATGCACTTGCAGTTACATTAACACCAGAGTCGATAGTTACTGTAATAGTAATGTTTGCACCAGAAGAATTATCATATCCTAAAGCAGTAGAAGTAGTTAAAACATTATAATCTTGAACATCAGCATCAATTATAAGATTAGTTGCTGATGTTCCTCCTGAACCACCTCCAGTAACTCCAAATAAAAATATTGCGCCAGTACCCATAGCTAACTATTAATTCACCAATTGTTTCTGAACAATCTCAGCAGGAGAAGAATCTTGCTCCTTATCTTCAATACTTTCAATTACCTTATTAGTAAAATGATCTAGCGATACTTGGATTTGATCAAGCTGAAACTTGGTCTGGGCTGCTTTCATTTGCAAATCCCTGACTTGAGCAATCATGTATTTCTGCTCTTGACTAAGATCATCTTGAGAATAATCAGTCCCATTAATATTAATGATATTATTATTATTTTCTTCTTGAGTCATTATTTATTTCTCCTTTTATTTTATTAAGACCACGGTAGGTCAGGTTGAATTATAGGAGGATTAATTTGATTGTCAATACCTTTTTGAACATTAGATTCAGTTTCATCCTTATCTACATCTTCCCAAACCCAACCAAGAACTTGATCCTTAGTTAAATCTGCAAAGGGAGTAAAAGCATCACCATCTTCATAGGTTACGCCAACCGTACCATAAGAAGTTGAGCTATAATATTCTTTTTCCTTTTCTTCCTCCCCTTCCTTTTCTTCCTTTTCTTCCTCACTGGGTTTCTCTTTAGACCCATTGCAACGCCAATGAACCATCATAACAACATCAGTCTTGCTATCTTTTGTAGGATAACAATCTAATGCTTCTACTAGCCATTCAATTGTAGTAGACATAATTCAGTTCCTTTCCCTATGAGGCAATATAGTTTTTACCAGCAGCAACGGCTGAGACATACAAAGATTTATCTTTACTTGAATCTTTGTACCAATCTGTAGACATCAGATTTTCCATATGATCTACATTTCTTTGCATATCATTTTTTGTTTCTGCCGCATCATTGTGGTTTTCAAGAAGAAACTCTGCATCGTCTGCTACGCAATTATTTATACGGTTAGCTGAAACGTCCATACTGTGAAAAAACACAGCAATTTGTTCTTCAGTTGGAGGAATAATGATATGGTTCGGATCATCAGCCATTTAACTTCTCCTCTAGCTCTTTAACTTTTGCACTTAACTCTTTAACAGCATTGACCAAGTGCCAAGTAATGTCATCGTTTGAAACTGATAGGAATCCGGTTTCTTCTTCTTTTACGACATTAGGAAGCACTTCTCGAATCTCTTGAGCGACAACACCTAGTTGAACACCTTCTTTATTAACAGCGAGATGTGAAGGTAGGTCAGTAATTTCTTCTGGCTTACGATATTCAAAATTTCGGATTCGTATTTGGTTGATTGCATCCAAACCAACATCGTTGTCGGAAATATTCTTTTTAATCCGCCTATCGGAAGTCGTAGTCCAACTGGAGCTATTGTCACCTTGATACGCTGCACCACCATTAGCATTTATAAAAACAGTAGAAGCACCTTTACCAACTGTTCCGCTAGTTCCTATAACCATTTGGTAATCGCCTGTCTGGCTACCTGCATAAGCGGTGTCGCCAATTATAATACAATGCCCAGCGGTGGTTATCTGCTGCGAGGCATTTCCAACCCCTGCACTATTTCCTATGATCACATTGTTGTGACCGGTAGTCATATAATATGCAGCAGATTGTCCGATAGCCACATTGTTGCCGCCAGCCTCTGCCGTAAACGCACAACTGGACCCTATATATGTATTGCTGGACCCAGTTGCATTAGTGTACCCAGCAAGTTTCCCCATGACTGTATTGTTGTTTCCAGTACTCAAATAGTATCCAGCAGTTTTCCCCACGCAGGTGTTATAGTACCCAGTTATAGTACCGGCTTGAGCGGATTCTGCACCCACGAATGTATTATCGTAACCAGTGGTTAAGGCACTACCTGAATATGCTCCTATCGCCACATTCATCATAGTAGTAGTCGTACTACTAGGATTCGCAGCGTCTAATGCGTAAGCACCCACAACTGTGTTAAAATTTCCTGTCTGATTAGCATATAGAGCGCTTTTCCCGATTGCGACGTTTGTAGTGCCAGTGGTATTTGATCTAGAAGCAGCGTCTCCTACAGCCGTGTTAGAACTTGATTCTGTTGACAGTAAGAGACAGTCATTGCCGACAGCTACATTTAAAGACCCTGTAGTGTTCGCTCCTAGCGCATTAGTACCCACCGCTGTATTGTAGCCGCCGGTATTAGTTGCGTCCATAGCAGCAGAGCCAACCGCCGTATTGCCTGCTCCGGTAGTGCTGTTTTGAAGTGCTCTAAATCCTATTGCAGTAAGATTAACTCCGTCTTGGTGATATTGTCCTGCTCCATCACCGACAGCGGTAATGCTTCCAATCGTAGTCGTTGCCAAAGCCTGATTGCCAATAGCAACAGCGGAAGCGCCCGTCTGATTAGCTGACATAGCATTATGGCCTATTGCGGTATTGTACCCGCCCGTAGTCAGCGCATCTCCAGCTTGGTATCCGACAGTAGTGTTGCCATCGCCGGTAGTAATTTCTTTTCCTGCGCTATCGCCAATAAGAGTGTTATAATTTGAGCCAGATTCAATGTCTTCACCAGCAAGATAACCTAGACGCAGATTGTTGTTTGCTCCACTTACTGTAGGAGTCCAAACAGACCCAGCACCTTCGATGCGAAGCCTTTCTGCGTTAGCTTCGCCTGCCCCAGAGTTGGTAGAAAAGGCTAGTCGTGTAGTTCCACCACTAGAATAGGTTCCTATTGTTGCAGCACCTGTATCTGTCTCGTAATACAATGACAGACCGGCTTGAGAGGGAGTTGTGTCATACGAGGAAGCAGAACCACCGATCATTACTAAGCCTTCACCTGTAATGTGAAGCTTTTCAGTAATAGCGGAGCCATTAGCTCTAGTATGTAGTCCTAACCCAAATCCATATTCACCGTCAGTTGCATTTTCTTTTACAACTTCAATACCACCAGCATCAGCATAAGCACCACCACTATTATATTTATTTTGAAAAATAATACCGGATGCTGGCGTAGTGCTGTAGGCATCACTATTACGGATAGCTGCGACATAGTTAAGAGAACCGGCTGCTGAATCTGGACCTTCAACAGTTAACGCCGCTCCTGTCACCGCTGTAGTCCCGCCGATAATCATATTCCCATTACTATCAATGCGGACATGTTCGCCGCCATTGACCACAAACCGCATGGAGTTACCACTATGGTCGTAATTGATTCCGGCTACATCGTTATCATCAGGATCACCAAAAACGATGCTTGCCAGTTGATCATTCGGAGTGAGAATAGAAAGACCTGCAAATCCACTATTTTCTATAATTAATTCATCTGCGTTTGCATTGGCTGTGACAGACCCAGCAGACGCACTGTGGATATGTACTTTGCCGTCTGGGACTGTTGTACCAACCCCTAATGTAGATGCTCCACCTAAGATCAAATCATCCGTAGAGGCATCCCAGAGCATGTATGCACTAGCGGTATCTCCAAAAAACTTAACATCATAACCAGTATCGTCTACACCAACAGTTAACGTACCATCTAATTGTGAATTACCATCAATATCAAGGCTATCTGATTGAAGTTCACCTGTAGCTACAACATTGCCAGTAATACTAACACCAGTGGAAGTGGTCGCAATTTTCGCAGCGGTGTCATAAAAGAGTGTGGCAGCACCGTCCAACAGAAAAGATGCCATTGCACCATCAGCAGCGTCATTTAGATACAGATGGGTGGCTTTGATGACCAAGCTGCCTGCACCGCTTTCCACGATGTAACTATTGTTTGAAGAAGCTTCGTGGTAAAGTTGTAAGTCGTTACCAGTTCCTACATAGATACGTTTGTCATCAAGGATATTAAGATGACCGTTAGTCTTTAGACCGTGATCCGCAACATGCTCTAAATTAATTTCACTATCAGCGCCGAAATAAAGGACAGCACCGTCGTGCTTCAGAGAGAAATCGCCGGTAAGACTTAAATTGCCAGCATCCGAAAGTGTCATTCTATCAGAAACTGAACTTCCGTTATGCGTGTACCATTTATGGTCGCCTTGCTCTAGATTCATGTAACATATATCAAGATCACTTTCGTAATGGACTTTAAATCCATCACTACTACCGGAGCCAGTGTCGCCTGTAGTTAGTCTTAATAAATCAGAACCTCCAGTTCCAGAATCGTGAATATGAACTAGAGTTTGTGGGGAGGTAAGACCAATTCCTACATCACCAACTAAAATAAGAGAATCAGCACTTTCGTCCCATAGCATGTATTTGCCAGACGTAGCACCAAAGAATTTAACGTCGTAGCCAGTATCGTCTACGCCGACAGTTAATGTCCCATCTAATTGTGAATTACCATCAATATCCAAACTATCTGCTTGAAGTTCGCCTGTAATATCTACACCATCAGATTTAGTTGCAAGTTTTGCACTATTGTCATGGTAAAGAGTTGCAACACCATCCGTCAAGAATGTTGCTAAATTTTCGGAGGCATCTTTTTGGATGTAAACACCACTTCCATTACTTTGAATAAGTAAGTTGCCTGTACCAGTATCATGTAATCGTGTATTACTCCCGTCATGGTAAATTTCAAAATCAGCATTAGTACCAAATGTTGCTTTTGCGTTATTAGCAAATTCTAGAGCATTATCAGAATTATCCCAAACTGCATTGTAAGAAGCACCTGTAAAAGTTACATCAGAATCAAATGTAGCATTATCGCCAACATCAAGAGTACCATCTAATGATGTCGCTGCTAACACTGTAAGAGTGTTAGTCGTATATGCAGATACAGAAACACTTGTAAAAGTTAGTGTTCCTGCAAAAAAATCTGTTGCACTAATATATGTAGCATTAACTAATGCAGAAGATACTTTAGCATTAAACTGACCAATATTACCTATAACAGTAGTAGCACTTAGTTGCGTACTAAAATCACCGTTAACACCATCAACATCACCAGTAAGATCACCAGTAACATTACCAGTAACATTTCCAATTAAGTTACCGTCAAAAGTTGTTGCAGATACAATATTAGAAAATGTTGCATTTGTTCCATTTACTTTAACACTGCTAACCTTTGTGGAAAAATCTCCTGTTACAGCATTAATTGCTGTGCCTGTTACATCTCCCGTTACATCTCCAGTTATCGGCCCAACAAAACGAGCAGCAGTTACATTACCACTAAAAGTTCCCTCAACCGCATTAAGGGCTGAAACTGTGATCTCAGTTCCACCTAAACTAACAGCAATTGTTGGATTGCCCGATTGTCCATCTGCATTACCAATTGTAACATTTGCTCCCGCAACTAATGTTCTTCCAAAGACACTTGAACCATCACCTGCAAGCAGTCCTGATTTTCCCGTAAGATCAGCAATGTTATTTATCTGAGCGGCACTTTTAGTAATGGAATCTCCATTTAATTGAAAAGTACCATTAATGTTAACAGCAGCATTACTAATTTGCAATGCAGATTCAGTACCCTCACCATCTGATACGGCTCTGACTGTACCATCAATACCATCATTAGAACCTGAATTACTAACTTGTAAAAGTTCTTTATAAGTATTCGCTATTTGTTTTCCAGTTAATGTAGCCATTAAATTTTATTCCATTCTTGAGTTGTTTCATTCCAGATGGATGTTGCATTTTCCCATAAAAGATTTCTTTCGTCATTAGCAGGAGGACGAGCATTTCTTATAGCTTCGTCATCCTTAACATCTGGTGCTTTATTTTGTGGATTATTTTTTAAATCATAAGCACCTTCATAATCTTCAGGACATACTAACAAGCCATAACTATTTAACTTCATTATCCTGTGAGGATATCTAAATCCGCAAGTATCACATATAGCTAAAGCCTGTTTATTGCTTGCCATCTTACGCTCTATTTATTCTTGGACGAATATACATACTAGCTTTTTCTGCATCTTCCATTAAAGCTCTATTAAGTAATTCTTCATAATTTTGTTTTAGAAATGTTACCTTCTGTGGCGGAACATTTGCTCTTTTTAATGACATATAAAAAGCTAAACCAGCCGAAAGGCAAGGAAGAAATCTTTTAGGAACATCCGCATTTTGTGTAGCAGATTTATTAATATCTGTAAGTTCACTAATCTTTTCTACTTTTAATTTATCCGTAGAATTTTCAGGAATAGGCCAAACAAAAATTGTAGGGTTATCCCTATCTCTTTTTACAGTATATTGTGTAGCTCTACCTGTCTGACCTTTATTAGGTATTTGAAGATATTCTTCATATGAAATTCTAGTTAAAGGTAAATCGGTATTACTTCTATTAACAATAACTTGTAAAGCATCAATCGTTGAATTACTTAATGCATATGAAGATACACTAGCTGTTACCGTAATAACAGATGCCTCCGTACTCCATAGAAGTATGCCCCTATTCTGCCAATCTTTAAGCATTAGGTTTAAAGAACGTCTTGCAGATGCCGGTTCATATCCAAGAGTTTGTTCACCACCGATCATCTCGGTAGCCTCTTGGATAACATCATCTATATCTAGATTAAAATTAAATGTACTACTTACAGCCATTCCCTAACATCTCCATCTTTTTCTTGCTTGACGTAATCTTGAGTTAGGGTTCTTGGCAGCTTTAGGAAACTTTTTCATTTGTCCTGCCGATCTAGCGCAAAATGATTTACGTCTTTTTGCTGCCTTGCTACCCTTCTTAACATTCTTTTTTGTCACAGCAGTTTTAAGTTTACTACCGGGGTTATCCTTTCTATACTTCCGTACTCCTTTAGCTGTCATACCTGCACCCTTTTTAGTTGGTCGCTTATGACCTCCCTTAATGGTATGACCTTTCATAGTACCTTTACGTTTTGGCTTTTGAGTAGCCATTAATTAAACTTGCCCACCTTCTTTATAACCATACATGGTTTTCTTTTTAGATACTAAACCACCACCAGCACGATAAGTTACTTGACCACCTTTTTTTCTTGGACCTACATGTTCTCGTTGACCAGTAGTATTACGTTTAGTCATTCCAGCAGTATCTGAAACTTCTCCAGGTTTTGCAGTTCGTTGCCAATCAGGAGTTTTTTTAGTTCCATAAGTTCTTTTTACATTTCCTTTAATAGCAGAAACTAAACCTTTTATTTCTTCTTCTAGTGTTTTAATTTGATCTTTAATCTGAACTACTTCTTGACCAGCCTTAACTCTTTTCTTTGTATTAGTACTCTTCTCAAGATTTTTAGCGGCTTGTCTTTTAGTTTGTAATGTCTTTTTTGCATCTTTAAGTTTGTTTTCCGTAGCAGTAAGTTTCTTTTCTTTTCTTGCTATATCTGCCGTAACACCTTTACGTTTCTTTGCAGCTTCACCTAGTATCCGTCTACCACTTCTTACTATTGGTCCTAATACCATAACTATTTACTCCTTTTTGGTTTTCTAGCGGCTCCCCACCCTTTGTACTTCTTAGAACTTTTCTTTGATTTTTTCTTAACTTGACCGCCTTTTTTAGCAATTTGAAAACCCATACCTGCAAGCTCTTCTAAAGAAGGTAACCCCTCTCCAAGTCCAGACTGTCCTCTATTTGTTAAGCCCATCTCCTCTGCAATTTGTTGTCGAGGAGGAGCGTATTCACCAATATCTCTAACCTGTGCTCCCTTACGTCCCGGTCTTGCCGGTCTTGGACCTCCAACAAGACCTCGTTTAATTCTATCTCTTCTTTGTGCGGCAGACATTTTTGGAGGAATAACTTTTGAAAGGGCAGGACTATTTGGACCTTCAGCTACACCCGAAACCATTCTACGTCTTGGGCTACCTGCTACTTCCATATCATCAGCCCTCTGCGCTCTGGTCAGTGCAGCTAGTTCTCTTTCTTCCCTACGAGTTCTTTTAGGTTCACTACCTTTTTTCTTCTTAGACTTCTTTTTTACAGGTTCAGGTGAACCAGCTTCTTTCCATTTTTTTACAGATGTAAAACCAGCAGCTTTAGCTTTTTTCTTAATAGCTTCTGGAATAGCCTTACGACCTTTTTTTGATCCTTTGGGACGACCTCGTTTAGTTGCCTTAGCTACTTTAGTAGTTGTTCTTGCTATTGGACCTGCTGCCATGACACTACTCCTTATATTCTACTTCTTTACCAGAAGTATAATCACACACAACATCTTGAGGCGGTCCTTCAACTGCTGGACCTTTACGAGCAGCACCAAAACCCTGACCAGTAGGATTCCCAGTTACATCTCTCATAGCTTTTTCGTATGCAGCATATCCCTTTTTATCATATGAATATGACTTTCCTTTAAATGTAGGCATCTAAGCTCTCCTTGTTTTAGCTTTTCTTTTACGTCCAGCAGCAGCCTTTTTTGCCATGTTCTGTTTACCATATTTTTTTACACCAATATGATATGCAATACGAGCAGCAGCTTCAGGACTTTTACCTGATTTCTCAATACTCTTTTGAACCGCCTTAAAACCTTTAGGCTTTTTCTTTTTATTACCAGTTAACTGTTTTTTAGTTTTAGCTCTTGTAATAGTCATTAGCTACTACCTTGAATAACTGTATCTGCACTACCGGCAGGACTTGTATTATTCTGCATGTCATCCTGTCTTGTACGTCTAGCTTGATTCCTCAAACCATCAATAGCATTTTTTAATTCTCCTTGCCAAATCGCAACAGTATTAAAACTCTTTAAGTATAAAGATGCTTCTAGCATACATGCATAAAATAATGCATTATAGCAATAATCAGAAAAATAATTATTAGGATTAACACTTGTTAATGCAGATGGTTTTGTAACATAAGTAACCTCAGTACTATATGTACTATCCGGTGTCGGTGCTAAATAAATTGCAGTAGTTTCAGAACTATTGCTTGCCATTCGCAGAGTATAATATTTAGGCTCTGCTGTGGACGCAACTACCGGCCAATAATCATAAATATATTCTGAAGTTCTTCTTAAAAGATTAACTCTTTCTGAATCTGAATTTGTAATATTTACATTACGAACAACTCTAATATCACTCGCTACATTAAGTAGCGGATTACCTACAGCAGCAGTAACAGTTGTAATAACATCTAAACCAAAATCATCTAGCTCTTTAATAAGCCTGTACTCAGCCTTAGTAATAAAGTTATCAATCTGATTATCAAATTCAGTTGAATCAACTTCAGAAGTATTTTTAATATCTGTTACAAGAGTAGAATACGAGGGCATCTATCTATCCATAGAATACAGTAATTACAGCCGCACTAGAAGGTGCAGAAACTTTAGCTACTCCCTTAACAAGCGGTCCATAATCACCTAGATAAAGATCGGTTCCTGCAACCGCCTTAAATTTAATTGCCGTACCCGCACTAGAATTATGTTGCTTTTCACCAGTAACTTGATAAACTCCAGCGGCATCAGCATAAACTGCATAAATACGAAATCCAGTATCATCAGTATTGGTCTGGTTAAGAGTTACAGATGTAGTAATATCAACTAGGATACCGCTACCAGTTCCACCCCCAACAACCATTGCTGTTTTAATATTTGATGACATATAAAAATCCTTTATAGTTTAAGAGGGAGAGATTCCTCTCTCCCCCTTATCTGGTTTCTTAACCTTGATTACCGAAGAAACCTCTCCAATCAGACCAGCCAAAGCTGTAACGCTCTCTAGCCTTAAATCGAAGATTGCCCGTATCGAAATCCGGTTCCATCTTCGTCTGAAGAGGCGCACGGGTGAACATCTTAGTGCCGTTAGGAACATTCGTCTTAACAAACCAAGCGTCAGTATCCGTAAACCTACGGTTAATATCCGAACCCTTCGGAAGCATCGACATGCTACGAACAGAGTTCACATCATTCCAACCAGCAGGATTAGTCGCCGCTTGAGAACCACCCAAGGACGTAACCGTACCCGACGCCGGAATGAGGGTCGAGTTAATCAAAGAGTTTGCAGTCGCCCAGTTATCCGGTGCGATATGCAACGAAACCGCCGAACCACCAACAAGGATTCCACGATCATCTTTGATCTTCTGAATTGTAGTTAGTGCCGCCTCAAGCGAAGAAAACGAGAGGTCAGCAGCCGAAAGGACATTAGATTGAGTACCATCAATCGTGGGATGGGATGCGCTGAAAAGCGGAACGCCATCACCACCATGATAGGTAGCCGAATCCGTAAATCCATTGTTAAAGATATCCGCAGCTTTCACCTGCTTCGTATTAGCCATTGCTCTAGCAAGAGCCTTCGACCGCAACTTAGCAAACGTATCGTACAGATTATCTTCCATAGCCTCTTCCGTTACCGCAAAGGCGAGGGCGACGGTTTCATTCACATATCTAGCGACGTAACTTTCACCTGCATCCTCATAAGTAACAGCAGCGCCTTCACCCTTTACAGGTGCGGAGCCGAAGCCCGTAAATAGAACCTCTTCTTCAAAAGCTCGGTCAGAACTTTCAACCTCAAAAAGAGACTCATGTTCATTATCAACTTCTCCATATTCCAATCCGAATACAGCATTAAGACCGGGGAGAAGTTCTTTAGCAATACTAGCTCTATTAATAGCCATGATTAACCTCCCCTATTAAATTCCTGATGGTGCCGAAAGTTTGGCATCAACATGTTTAACGATACGAACTTCCACAACTGGAAAAGCTCTTTCAGCAGCAACAGTAATATCGTTACCGGGTTCGTCCTTAACGGCAATAGCCCTTACAGGAAGAATGGTAGTATTACGAGTTGCAGCTTTAACACCAAAACCGGACTGACCCGTAACAGTGCTACCACTGCCAAGAGTTAGACCAAAGTTAACGGTATTAATATCGCCAGCAGAAACCGAAGCATCTGCCTGAATGAAGTAAGTTGACTTTGGATCAGTATCAACGAAAGCCTTAATGTCCGTTGCACTTGTATTAGCGGGCCAATACTTACTATATTTAGGTTCCCCATTTGCCACATAATGACAACCCATAAAAACGCCGTCCGAGAAATCGGCATCAGCGGAAACTACTTCTACATTACCAAGACTCGTCTTAACCAAGTCTCCGGTAAAAATACTTCTAGCATCGCCAGATACGATGGGAATTTCATCGAACCCTGTAGAGTTACCACTAGAACCACGTTTACGGGCTGGAAGGAAACCACGAAGATTTTTAGTAGTCGTCATTTCGTTTCTCCCTTGTTAAATCCCAATCCCCATTAATTACTCTTGAAAAGCAGGACGCCTTCCTTTAGTAACTGAAGATCGACTGTTATTACTAATAGGCATACGAGAATCAGATGAACCTTCTAGTTGCGAATTAACCGCATCAAGAAGCTGTTTACTCTTGTCCTCATAATACCTTTTACGAGCCTCTAGTTTACCTGTTGGCATTTTTGCCAAGGCTAGGTCACCACGACAGACCGTTCCACTATAGCGCCCACCCTCTTGCACGACAGAGGAAATAGCCATCTCTGGAACCTCTTCTGGATTAACGAATGTCCATCCTTCAGCCATTTTCTTACCAACATTCTGGTAATCATCTCCACCCTTTAGATTTATACGAATCCAACGTAGCGATAGTCCTTCATTAATAAACCTGTTAATTACAGGATCAGGAATATCAAGGGCATTCGGCTCCTCATATGTCCATTCAGTTTCTCTAGTATTAGCTTCTCTAAGATTGGCTGAACGTGCTGTATCATTTTTTCGTGTGTTCATAGTTAACTCCCACGGTTAAAAGAAATGTCTGTATAATCACCTTCTGAATTACTTACCTTTAGTTTTTCAGCGGCGTAGACCTCAAGTGGTATATTCCATTTATTAGCAATCCTTACATCTTCTTGAGAAAGTTTTACCTTCTTATTGGAACTAGCTGGAGTCCGTGAGGCTCCTGCAACCACCTGTGCAGCAGGTACGCTCTGCTGCGCCCGATCTTCTACTGGCTCTTCAGTAGATTCTTGTGTAAATTTATGAGGAAATTCAACACGAATACGTCTATCAATTTCCTTATAAAAATCATCTTCTTCTGGGTTGTAACCCATTTGCTTTAGTTCAGCGTCAAGAGCAAGTGCAACAGCGGTCATCGCATTATCTTTACCAAACCAGTCATTATTTTCAGACCATTCCTGTGCTTTTGGATCAGGTCTTCTCTGCTGTTGTTGCGGAGCTTCTTCCGCTTGCTTTTCCGCAGTTTCAATTGACTTAGAATAATCTTCCAAAGCAGCCTTCTGCTTTCCAAGACTATCAAGATCAAATTGAGCTTTATTCAAAACTTCTAGAGTTTCAAGGACTTTCTCTCCATCTCCAGAATTATACGCTTCCAAATATGCTGACTTAGCTAAAGCAACTTTATCTTGTACTTGTTGTTCATTAATATCCGTAGTTGTTTTCTGGGTATCAACAAATGTTTTCTCTCTTTGAACCAACCTTGTCTTTAGCTCATCACGCTCTCTAAGAAGGTTTCTTATTTCTTCTTCTCTCTCCTTACGCTGACGAACTAACTGACGAATCCGTTTTTGCGCTCCACCTGTTTCAATCCCATCAAGTTCTTTTATTTCTTCTTGATTAGGCTCTTCTCTTTCCTGTTGAGGGGGTGCGGCAGGTGCTTCTTCCGCCCTCACTTCTTTTTGCGGTTGCTCCTCCTCTACCTCGTACTCAACTTTTTCGGGAACATTTACGTCGTCCCACTCGGCATCATTACTCATTTACTATATTTCCTTTCTCCGCTGATTCGACACAGACGATTACGAATATCTATATTATACACTATTTTACTTTAGGATGCAAGTTTTAATTAGATAAATTAAAAGTAGGGTCCAAATCTTTCGGACTATCCACTCGCATCATAACCTGATCATCATATAACAAAAGAAGTTTAATTCCTTTATAAATCAATTTTGTTCCTGCATGTTTACCATAACACACATAATCTCCTACCTTACACCAATCTCCTTTTGGAAATTTAGGCTTATCTTTATAAGCAAGATCACCAACTGCAAGAACCTTGCCTACCGTTGTTAGATAAGAAATATCATCTTTGGTAGAATCCGGTAATAGAATACCACCCTTTGTTTTTGACTTTACAGATATCGGTCTAATTAGAACTGTATATCCCGGCATATCTGGTAGTGGAAAAGGGTCTTTAACATCTTCCTCTTCTCCGCTAATCCATTCGTCATTTTTTATTGCTTTTTGTAGTGCTACTTGTTGCATGGTTATTCTTCTCCTAAATCATTATCATCAAATCTTGTTCTGACTATTCTTGTCAAATCATTTCTAGCCCATGCAATACCCTTATAAAATCCTGTCAGTTCCCTATATGACGGATAATTTTCTGCACCCCCTTCTGCTAGTGTTGTCTTTAAATTTTCCATCTCTTCATTTAAAGACAATACAATCTCATCCCATAAGTTCATATACGATAATTGCTCCTATAATAATACCAACAACTCCTGAAATAATTACTTTTTTCCAAGCACCACATTGAACTGTGCATTCACAATTAGCACAGCTAATAACCTGTTTAGCTTTTGAAAAATATTTTTCCCACAGTTTCTTCATATTTACTCTCCTTCAATTTTTGCAGCAAGATCAGCAATTCTAAAGAGTGCATCCATGCTGTCTTTTTGTTCAGATTGCGCCGCACTAATAATTGAAATTAAAGCCTTCAAACTATCTGACTCTTGTTTAGATTCTCTTGTATCTTGAATTTGGCTAAGTTTACCTATAAGGTCCATAGCTTTTAATTCTTTATCACTCTGAATCCTTGCCTCTTGTTGAGCGGCAGACATTAGAGTATCGACAGCTTTAAGTGCTTGTTTATTAATTCTATCCTTTTCCTTCTCTTCCGACTTCAACAAATCTTTCTGTCCATCTTGAATAGCTTTTAAAGCAACTTCCGTTTCTTCAATATCCAACTCTCTATTTTTCAAGGAAGCAGTTGTTGCATCCTTCATAAGCTGAGACTGAAGTTTCTGTTGTTCAATCTGAAGTCTGGCTTTCTCAAGTTCAACCATCTGTTGTTCTGGAGAAGAAGCAGCACCCATCTGCTTATTAGCATTCATTACTTGCTGGGCAGCTTGTGACATTGCCATCTCTGCAACATTAGGCATTGCAGCTTGTTCTGGTGGTAGCTGACTTAACATCTGTTGTGCTACACCACCAACCTGTTCTTGATATTTCATTACCATGTGTTCTTGAATATTGGATTGTAATATCGGAACAACTCTTTGCATTGTTGGATTGGCACCCATCTGTGGGTCTTGCAGAAATGCCATCTTTACTTGAATATGTGCATCATGGTTTTGACCGGGAAAGGCAGCAATAGGTAAACCTCTTGTTGCGGCAACAATATCCGATACGGGATCAAGCGGTTGCGGTTCCTTCTTCGGCGGTAAAATCTGATCAAGGTTTGGCATGTTAGCAGCGTCTAGAATAGTTCTATTCAATGCTTCCATGTTGAACATGCCGGGAGGGGATTGCTGGGCCAATTGCAGCGTCATCTGAGCCAACATCATGCGATGAGCATTGGAAGGAATATTAGGATCACTAACGGGGATAATGTCTACCTTGCCGTCAAAATCCTTTTTCAAAACTTTTCGAGATACACCCGGTACATCGAAAGGATACTCATTTGGCAAATAATCATGGTTGATCTGAGCCAAAATTTTAAACTCATCTTTCTGCGACTTGTGTAATCTTTTGTGAATTGCACTAAAGAATTTACTAGACGCTTCAAGAAGAGCCATAGTTGTACCCACAGGTCCATACGAAGAAGCCTCCGATACTATCTTTTCTGTACTGTCAGCAAACTTCTGTCCTGTAGCCGTTACAAAATTTAACATCTGGTATAGGGTTGAGGAAGGCTCCTTGTATGGCAAAGGAACGATAGACTTAGAAAGGTCTATACCAGTTGCTTCCACTTCCTTAAACTCACCGGGCGCTATCGGATCATTGTCTCCTACAATTCTCACACCCTTAGCTTTAAACCCTCCCGGCAGGTTCGCAAACTGACCCGCATCTACCAAGGCTCTCATTGCTGCTGTTGCAGTCATTGTAAGATTACCGAGGAAGTGGATCAGTCCTAACCCGTAAAAACCAAAACCCGGTACAAACCTATAATTTACAAAATGCATGATTTTAGATTTAGTGGGATCGTCCGGTCTATAGTTTCTACGAATACTTAAAACTTTTCTTGATTGTTCTTCTATGGTTACAATATATGGCAACGAAACATCATCACCACATTCTGAATCTTCAGGAAGATTTAGATAACAATGCTGTTCAAGAAGAACATACTGTGGATCATCCTCTCCTGTTTGCGCTAATCCCATTACCGTATCTATCTTAGAAGATATAGGAGATGGTTCTGGTACATATGCTTCTGGAAGATCAATATCCATATACATACCAGACATAATTTCTTTTCTAAGATCATGTGGGCTGCGATAAATAATATGTGTATATCTATCAGCTTTTCTTAGATCACTTGCGTAGTAAGACACATAAAATTGGTCAATAGGAACAAACTCTGATACAGGTCGTTCCAAAGCCGAATCATAGTAAACTTTCTTAAAGGCAGAACCAATAAGAGGTAGATGGAAAAGCATCCTTTCAAATTCATCAAAGTATTCGGGCATCTGTTCTGTTAATTGATAATTCATAAACTGTTCGACTCTATCAGCCTGAACTTCTTTTTCAGTAGTAAAGTCACCCATAATATGTGTCTTTACAGGACCAGATGCGGGGAAGAGTTCCCCCGATGCTTTTGATTGAAACTTAACAGCAGACTCAATAAGAAGAGGATGTACAGCGGTACAGGCTCCCTCGAAAGGTTCAGATGCTTCTTCCAGCTTTAGACCAAGAAGATCAAAGCCTCGTTCAAACATACTTTCCCATTCTTCTCTGGAAGACTTGTCTGCATCATACCTTTCAAATACACCTTCCGCTATTGCTTCAAGATCATAATCTTCTACCTTCTCAGCAAGGTTTTCAAACCATTCCTGAATATCAGGTTTAGTTTCAATCTCAATACTCTCTTCAAAATTAACAACAACGCCACCATCTTCCTCTATATCAAAAGTGACATTCTCATTAATATCAATAGTAGCTCCCGATTCTGGAATCGGTACTACTGTTGCTGAAGGTATTGCCTCATATGGATTTCTTTCCGTCGCCATTACTATATGTATCCTTAAATTTTAAATATAAATATTCCATTAATTCTTTATGATATGCATTCCAACTATCATAATCCTGAAGTACAGGTCTTTTTAAATCATGTCTTATTTTTTCTGCATCAACCAATCCCATTTATTTTTTTCCTTTTAAAATTAATTGTTGCCCCTATATTATACCACTAAACTCTCCAGTATGCAACTCTTTTTTGTTTTCTATGATTTACATCGTCTTCCCAGTTAGGATCATCAGGATGTCCCAACCGCCATGATTCCTTCATATAGTGTACCGCCATGACCAAGGCATCCACCTGATCATCGTTACGCCCATGAGGAAAAGTAATCAACTCTTCTACCAATTCGTCTGACCATCGTTTACCTTCCGGCAACCAAACCCTACCTGATTCCAACATGGGACTTGCCGCATACACTCTAGACACCTTATCCTTATCAGGATTGTACTCCATAACAGGTAAACCACTCCTGCGTAAATCCTGTATCAAAGACTGACCACTGGCTTTCTTTTCAATAATACAAACATCTGGGTTATATTCGTTATATAACTCTTGTGATATCTTTCTTAGATCAGGATATTCAAACTTACCTCTGGTATTACCAAGCAAAATTAAATTACTACCCCAGTACTCTCGCCCTTCATAGTCTTCTTCGGGCATATCAAAGATACCCCATGTCTGAATAACAGAAAAGTCAGCAGTTGTCCTCGTAGAAAAAGCAGTATCATATGTTTGTATAATAAAGTCACAAGAAGGAGGTTCACTATATTCCCACTTCTGTAACCATCTCTTCTTTATAATACCACCTTCTTCCGGTGTAGGGTTCTGCATATACAAAGATTCCCAGTATCGGGAACCATTACTAGCTATTATCTCCTCTTCATCAACTCGTAATACATCATCTGGTTTCCACTCTGGAAAATAAGACGTACCTACAGGTAAATCTAGTAATTCTGCGGACTCCTCGTCAACCCACGCAGGAATCTTAACAACATCCCAAGGATATGTACTTTCCATATCCATGATTTCTTCCTGCTTTAGCAGCCATCCACAGAGATCATCGTGATGGTATCTCGTATTAATAATAACAATGGAACCACCGGGCATGATACGAGTTCTCAAACCAGCAGGATACCATTCCTTAATATACCTTCTTCCAGCTTCAGAGAAAGAATCCTCTTCAGACATGGCATCGTCAAGAATTGCTATGTGTGCGCCACGACCAGCAATCTGTGATCTAACACCAGCAGCATAATAAGTACCATTTAAATTTGTTTTCCATTTACCAGCAGCCCTAACATCACTACGAAGAGCTACACCGGGAAAGATATCTTGGAATTGTTCCGTATTTACTATATCTCTTACCGATCTACCAAAGTCTGAAGCAAGTTGATCACTATGAGATATCGTCAAAATCTCATGTTGTGGATTATTCCCTATATACCATGCAGGAAATATCTTAGAACAGATCACCGATTTAGAAGAACGAGGAGGAAGAAAGACCATTAACCTTTTTATTTTTCCTTCTTTTACTCCTTGTAGCTTATCCGACAATAATTTTATATGTCGTCCCATCTTCCAATCAGAAATAAGAGTAGGAGCAACAGCACGAACAAAAGAAATAAAATCCTCATGGCTCTGTTGTAAGACAAGATCATCTAACAACATACTTAAAGTTGCTAAAGAATCTACAGCATTGTCTTGAGAGTCTATATAGTCTTCAGAAATTTCCATAACCACTCTTTATTATTGTTTTTTAATGTTAATTTTTAATTAAAGAAAAGAATAAAAGAAAATAAAAGAATAAATTCTTCAGGGTTCCCGATTTCTATATAGTATTATACAGTATATGAGTAAGGGATGCAACCCCCAATTTGGATTTTTTTAATTTATGTGATATAATAGCTACAGAAATATTTTTTATCTGATGAAAGACCCTCAATAATTTTGTAAATTTTTTAGAGGCTATGTATATATTATAACGCCTCCGCCCAATTTTTTGGGGTGGGGTTCCTTTAAAGACTACTTAGTCTTTAAAGTTTTAAAAAAAGGTATCTTTTTTTATTCTGTGACAAATATGCAACATATTTTCAATATGTTGATCCATAATTCTGTAAGAATTATGTAGACTGTGACATATATGCACCCCTTTTCATAGAAAAGAAAGTTATATATTAGTTTTTTATATAAACAAAGTGTTATAAAAAACTTATATATAATAATAAATCCAACGGCTTAGTCGAATCTCAGTAGTTGTTGCATAAATGCAACAGTCGATGAAATTCAAATACCCTTCGATGAAGGGTTGACAAGGGCTATGATGAAACTAAAATATATCTACTACTTAGCTTATCTTCGATAAGCAGTAGAGATATTTTAAAATGGAGAAACACCAATGACCAATATCGAAATCGTTAACAGCATCGCCGCAACCTTGGGTGTCGAGGTGTCCGTAGCGCCAGACGGGATCGGGTTTGATCTCTACGAGATCGACAGTGGAGTATGGCTTCAGACCGTTGATGATCTCACTGAAGCTGAATATGAGTTAAATAACTCATATTAGGAAGTTAAAAAACCTCTATAGAGTGAGTTCTACGAACTCTATAGAGGGTTTTTAAAATAGCAGGAAAGGAAATACCATGACAATTCGGCAGAGCCGAGAAGCAGCCCAACAGCGTCACAACACAATCCGATTAGGATTGTTGGGTTTTGTCTGGTTAGGAACTATGTTCCTATTGGGACAATTCGGAGTATTTGGTTAATTAAAAAACCTCTATAGAGTGAGTTCTACGAACTCTATAGAGGGTTTTTAAAATAGGAGGATTTGGTTATGGTTCTAAACTTTATCAAAGATATCTTGGACTTTGTTAAAACGGGTCAATCAGACCTATTGGTCTGTTCGCTCCACCATTACAATGTCCATTGTCCACAATGGTTGCTGAAATATTGCGACTGATAAACTTAAAAAACCTCTATAGGGTAAGTTCTACGAACCCTATAGAGGGTTTTTAAAATGGAGGATTTGGATGGACTACTTCGTAATCGCTGCTAGGGATATTCAAGATGAATATGAGGGTCAGGAATATCGTGGCGACTTTAATTGCCTTGTAAAGGCAAAGTCTTTTGCCAAAGATATTTTGGTGGAAGATGGCGTTGAATATACACTGGTCTATAACATAGACCAAGAATTAGTCGCTGAGTACTTCGGGGATTAAACCAAATAGAATATATATCTACTTAGCTTATCTGTGATAAGCAGATAGATATTCTAAAACAACTGGAGAAAGTTATGACGAAACGTACCGAAAAGACACTTCAAGCCCTTAGCCCAAAGGGCCGTTGGATCACCCTCAATAAAAAGGGGGATGCCTTTGTAAAGGCAAAGGATGGTGGTCGTCCCATTAGGGTGCTTCACCCTAGTGGTAGCTTCAAGGTTATCTTTAACCTTGAAAATATGCCGGAAGGAAAGGAACTTCGGCATCGTGCTACAGCGTAAGCTGTGGCTGGCAGCTTGGCTGGTCATTACATTCTATAATGTAATGGCTGGTCATTCTGCTGATTATTATTTATTTTCTGCATTTATTTTTGTTATTTTTCTATGTCAAAATAAGGAATAAAACTATGCTGATCGAAAGAACAAGTATGATATCCGGCGAAACCAATTCAATGGAATTGCCGATTACGAATGCTCAGTTGGACCGCTGGACAAACGGGGAGTTAATTCAAAACGTCTTTCCTGATCTATCTGAAGATCAGCGAGAGTTCCTTATGACAGGCATCACTCCAGAGGAGTGGACCCAAACCTTTGGCGAGGAGGAATAAGCTATGGACATTGATATGAATAATATCAAAATGACTTACAGAGGTCATATAATATCGATTGCCCATCACTTGATGGATGGCGTGACCTCTGCTAGAGAGGTGGCTATCATCTATGATGATGTCTATCCAATTGAGATCGTCGCTAGGTTTGACGATAACGTCGAGAGCTTAGAAGAAGCTCTCGAAATGGCAAAAGCAATTATAAATGAAGGATTATAGACTATGACAAGAAAAGAATTAAAAATTCTCTGGCAGGATAAGCTGTCAGATATACCTTGGGAACTGGTCAAGAGTGTCCAGTTCCATAGGAAAGTTAACGATGACCCCGACAAACTAGTAGAGTTTGTTAGGTCTATCACTTCTAAAAATGTCAGCATGGAGTAGCTATGAAAAGAAAGATTTTAAAAAGACGTAGCGTCATGGCTCATAGCTTGGCGCTGCCCCAACATAGGCAAAGAAAAATAAAAAATAAAAAAGCCTATACACGGAAGGCTAAACATGCTAAACCGGAAGGGCAATTAAGCATTATATAGTAGAGTATTACGATACTATATAATGTTTAATTGTCTTTCATAACCCAAACGGAGAGAAGCTATGACCAAGCAAACAGTTAAATTTTCCCGGCGTGTCAATGCTAAAGGTAAATATAACTACGGTATCCATCCATTAAAAACGGGATATCGTTTCGATATTCCCTATGTTAGCGTCTCTGTTTTTGATGGCGGTAGCAAAGCTACTGTGCGCCGTCCTACTAGCGGCATCCGGTTTATCTATGAAAATAACCGGAAGGGCAAGGTCAGAGTTGCCCACAATGTAGGGTAATTAATAATGGTCTAGTAGAGTATCTTACGATACTAGACCATGATTAATTATCTTTCATAACTTGGAGAGTGCGATGCTTGTTAAAGAAGCTATTGAGTTCGGAAGGATCAGTACCGGCAACACAAAGATGCCGGGAACTACCTTCGCTGTCGATGCTTTTGCTTGTAAGACAGGATCAAAGCTTGCAAAGATCGAAGGAACGCCTTGCTCTGTGTGTTATGCAAGGCGTCTTCAAAAGCTACGACCTTCGGTCGATCAGGGTTGGAAGTTAAATCTCAAACGATGGGAACAAAGTAATCCAAAAGATTGGATTGCTGCGATGGTTTTCCAGATCGACAGATATAACGTCGATGGTTTCCATCGCTGGTTTGATAGTGGCGACCTACAAAGTGTAGAAATGCTGGATGCTATCGTTGCAGTAGCTAAAGCTACACCACATATCAAGCACTGGTTGCCTACGCAGGAAAGAAAAATAGTCAAAGACTATGGCAAGGATTTTCCTGTAAACCTGATCGTTAGAACGTCAGCTAGTAAGTTCAACGGTCCAATGCCTAGTGGCATCAAGCATGGATCACAAGTCTTTACCAAAGGTAATGATCCATTGGGCAAAGAATGCATGGCACGACATAACGGTAATAGTTGTGGCGATTGCCGAGCCTGTTGGGAC
>VTLG01014462.1_pt1 | contig 57738 bp, 72 predicted proteins | sample 4694571 | NCBI WGS metagenome assembly VTLG01 (sample SAMN12604809, study PRJNA352737) | marine metagenome | biome: ENVO:00000447; feature: ENVO:00000209|ENVO:00000569|ENVO:01000036; material: ENVO:00002151; isolation source: viral sequences binned using virsorter ... | reverse complement strand
GCAAAAACAGATAAAGAGAAAGAAATTGGTGAGGCACTTTTGAATATTGTTGCTAATGTTACTAAAAGCGACATGATAAATGAGCGTATACATCAAAAGAACAATCCCAATAAAAGCTTGTTGATGGTGGTTAATCATCCATTTTTTGGGTTCGATAAGAAAGATGCGAAGAGGGAAGAGATTGTTAATTTTTTATATGCCAAAGCCGCTGAATATAGAAGGGCTAACCCAACAGCTATAGATAAAGCTAAAGAAGAATTTCATAAAAAAGTATTAGCGGCTTCTGCAAGTGAAACTGGACAGCTTAGTGCAAGAGAGTTGTATGCGACAGACGGGAAGTATGCTTTGGTTAAGGGCGAGAAGTATGAGCTTCTTAAAGAACTCTACCAGAACAGATTAATTGAGTTAAGAAAAAAGGATAATAAAACTCAAGAAGATAAGGACTTCATTACTAAGTGGGCTATGGCTCTGGAAACTATGTCTGGTCAGGCAGGTATTGTTGAGACAAAATTAAGTGATGGGACATTTTCACATAAGCCAGTTTTTTATGGCTCTAAAGAACATATCAGAATTGAAAGGTCAGAGAAAAGTTACATAAGGAGCAAGCTGTCAAAACTTATAGGGCCGAACTGGGACACCATAAGACTTTTCCAGATTGCCTACCCTGACAAGGGCGACCCGAAAGAGGGGAGAAAACCAGAGCCTCAATATGACGATGAGATTGTCGATCTTGCCAAGATGTTTATTAGTTATCACACCCCTAACCAAATGTTAATGGACAAGTTGTTTAAGGGTGTTTCGGATTTTGACTTGAGGCATCCCCAAAGCAACTTGCTTTATGATGTTGATGCTATCCCCACAAATTACATAGAGAATAAAGATGGCTCCGTTATCTTTGATGTGTTTGGTACGGAGAAAGGGTTGATTGATCCTTCTCCTCATCTATCTACAGAAGATATGGACATTATGTATACGAGGATTCTTAATAGAATAGATTTATTAAATCAAGGGAAGGAAGTCTTTCTTGATCCTAACGCAGATAAAATGGTAAATGAATTTATGGGCAAGGATCATAAGACAGGGCAGGGAAGTATTGTTTATAAGGGGCCGGGAAGTTCCGCATTATCCTTAAAAGATGCACAGGATATAAAGAGACTTCAGGATTATGCTGATTGGCTTCAAGCTGAATATGGAACAGACAAGCGTAAGCTCAAGCGTATTCCTTACCAGCAGTTTGCTTCCGATGAATACTATGTAAGAAATTTTAGAAGAGCAACTAAGTTTCTTGTTGGCGATCCTAGTAGGGGTGGCGGTTCAATCACCAAGGCTAAGAAAAGAATGAGGGAGTTTATCAATGACAAGATTAAAGAGCTAGAAGAATTTCGCAGTAAACAAAATATAAAAGTCAAATCAAAAGAAATTACTAGGGACAAAGCTGACAAGGAAATTAGTGTAAAAGATTCTAACTTGGCAAAAGAAATAGACAGTAAGTTGAAAGGTGAGATGCCTGCTATTCTTTCTGCTTACGAGAGGTATTACAATGCATTAAGAAAAGATGGGTTTGATGTAAAAAATTTAAAGCCGAATCTCTTTGAAGATTTTACTGAAGAAGAATTTAAGCTTGAGTCTGAAAAGGTCAAACAAGCTAGAACAAATATGACGAATCTTCTTAAAGAAATGTTTGATGAAGATAATTTTATTGGTGCTGTTGGCTTGTTCCATAGAACTGGCTATGCTGTTGATGATGAGCAAAGGGATATTATTGCACAATTACTAGAACAGCACGTCATGGGTGAGGGTAATGATGAGGTTTTAACTGCCGCAGATTACGCTGTCCTTAATGACGAGCTTGTTTCTTTTGGCTTGGAGTCTGATGCTGATTTGGCTGACGTAGCAAAAGCAAAAGAATTGCAATTCAATGATTTTAGTCCGACAAGAGAAGACAGTATTGTTGGTGGATGGAGACAGAAGTTTGTTAAGAAACCAAAGCGTAAGGTTTTAATAGACAAAGAAGTTTTACTTGATCCTGATACTGACATTGATGCAATCATAGAAAGCCAGCCAGAAGAAGACTGGGAAATTTTAAGAGCTATGGTTAAAGCTGGAAATCCTATATATAAATATAAAACAGTTAAGACACCCCTTGGTGTGGACGAGAAGGGAAAAAGAATATTCAAAACTAATCGTGTAGCTGTTGAAGAGACAGACACCGAGGGGAATGTATTGTATGAGATGAAGCAGGCTCGTGTGTATGTTCCAGAAACTAAAACTGTTAATGAAAAGATTTACAAGAGTAACAACCCAGAAGATTATGTATGGGGAGAAAGGGAAGTTTATACTGGAAGGGCTGATCCTGATGCTCCTCTTGCTTGGAAACAAGAATATAAGATTAGATATTTAGAGGGCAATGATAAAGGTAAACCTGCGGGTACTGAAGAATTTGTTCGTGCGGAAGATTTTCCGAAAGATGTATACGTTAAAGATTTATATGTAGAGAAGGCTGACCAAAAGAAAGTTGAAGAAATAATTTATGACAAGAGCTTGACGACACAAGAAAGATATTTAAAGTTGCAAAAATATTACGACAAAAGAAAAATTCTTTCTACTCAAATTTTAGATGTAAAGGAAACAAACAAAAGAGGGTATGCCGTATACAAGTGGATTAACAAAGGGCAAAGAAAGAAGGAGCAGGTTCTTGATAAAGAAGAAACAAAGAGGCGTGGTTATGAGGTGTATGAAGAGGTTGAAGCTGGCATAGCTATTCCATTTAATATGTCAAGACCAACATACGAGAAAGTTATTGAGAAAGTTCCCACTAAAAATATCAGGAATGAAGACGTTGTTGATTACAAGGGGCATAAGATGACAACGGATAAATGGATTTCAGAGGATGCTATAGGTTCAGATGGTCAACCCATACCACAGATGGAATTTGTTTATGAGCTTCAGAATGTTTATATGCATACAGAGAATCCATTGAGAATGTCAGATGAATTGCCACCAATGCAGAGAGCTATAAGGATGACTCAGTACAGCAGGGCTGTTCTAGATTCTCAAAATTCTGGTTGGCGTGTTGTCTTTAGCGAGATGGGTAGACCAACTACTATCAAAAGAATTACTGGTGTGCCGAAGCATATAATGAATCAGATGAAAGTTAAGGATGAAATGACTGAGGAAGAAGTTGACTTTTATAGTAGACGTGCCATCCAGAAAATGACAAATGAACAATCAAGAAGAGCAAAAGAGGGAAGGGATTATTACAATCAAGTTGCTCTTAATAGAGCTATAAACATGAAGTTTAAAACTGACGAACAGAGAACTGACTTTGAAAATAATACTGCATTGCAAGCAGTTATTGATGAGGTAGACCCAAGTGGCGGTGTTGTTCGTTCTTATGTAAAGGAGTTTGTTGATGGCAAGGAGGTGTTAAAACCAATCTCTCCAAGTATGGCGAAGGTAATGGATACTGGGGAAACAAGACACCCAATAAATGGGCTACGTTACCCAACTTACTTTGGTCATAAAAATTTTCCTGGCGATTTAGTCCATAAAGATGATCCTAAAATGCATATACATTTAGAGGTTCATTCTTCTGGAAACGTAAAAGAGGTTCGTGTTATAGCAGAAGACAGGACTATGGAAGGGGAGTTGGTTGGCACTATAGTCATAACTAAAGATTCTGAGGGTTTAGAAAAAGTTAAGCACTACCATTTTAATACCGCTGCTGTGCATAGGGCTAGGCTTACAATAGAAGAGGTGGACAATTTGATAGGTGACTCTCTTGGTAAATACGTTGCAGATCAGAGGCAGTTTTATACTGGGGTTGATAAATTTGCTACTCAATGGGGTATTAAAAAATACTTAGGTTCTCCGTCTAGGGGTGAACCGGGGTACGAAAGTTTTTACAAGCCAACTTCTGAACTCATAAAAGAGATTGAGTCTAAAGCACCGCCAGTAACACAGATAGGTGATGCACCTCTTAAATTAAAATATGACCCAAATTCTTCTATAGATTCTGATGATCGTAGACTTAACCTTGATAGACAGGGTGGTGTTATGACTGATTCAATGAGAGAAGCATTCATCCAAAGGATGGGGATGGAGCAAGGTTATCCATTGAAGGTAATAGGTATGAGATGGAATAGTGAACAAGAAAAATTCGTTGATGAATATGAATGGCCTACTACAACTTCAACTATTGATCCTCAGACGGGCAAAAAATATACTATAGGTCAAGCTACTTTTGGTGGCCCAATGGGTATGGACAAATTAGAACCAGCTACATCAGAAGAGATAGTTCAAGCCGCTAAGTTCTACTCTGATTTGGTAAAAGAGATGGAAGCCGAAGCTAAAAAACCAAGGGCTGAAGAAGTAATAAGTGAAAACAAAAAGGAAGCAATTAAAAGAGCCGAGCAAGCTGTGAAGAACGCTGACAAGATGTGGGATAGTCTTGTAGCCGAAGGAGAAAGATTGGAAAAAACTAAAGGGTTGGGAGACTTGGATAAGCAAAAGCTTGCTGGTATTAAAAGGGTAAAGGCTATGCCAAAAGCACAGCTAACATCAGACGTTATAACATCTGCCCTTCTAGGCATGGATGAATCTGGGGAAAATGAAACACCCAATGATGATGTTCAAGTAGGTCAATCTCCGTTACGAAATACTGTTAATGACAATATTAATGATGACACAAAACCTTATTGTGAATTCTAATGGCTAGAAAAAAGAAATCAACGTGTAATAAGTGGGATGATGATGGTGTTGAATGGCGTTCTCCTGTTAGGAAGGATAACCAAGATCATCATAAAGAAACAGACAAAGCCACTAAGCAACGTGGTGGTTTGAGCTGGGTAACTATACAAAAGCATTTAACAGATAGGCTTGCTCCTATAAAGAAAGCCATTCGGGATAGCCTTGAGCCACTTAGGGCAGAGAGATTAATTAGGAAGATGGAAGTTTCTCCCGGTGGTTCTGCTATGGGTATGGTTGAAGCACAAAAACATTTGAGAGAAATTTATGGTGATATGAAAGAGGGGGAAGAGTCTAACTTTAATGAAGTTGTTCTTGCCCTCCGTATTATTGCTATAGATAAGAATAGAGTTGCTATTGCTAGGCGAGAAATAAAACAATTAACTGGTGATGAAACAGGTGCATTCAGAGTTTTTGATACTGGCAATCAAACAGAGCTTAAGCTTTTAAGAAAACTATTAAAAGATAAATCTTATTCTCCAAAAACAAAAGGCAGTTATGTAACATTAAAGTTTGTTAAGGATAAAGATAATCCTAAAAAGAAAAATAAAATACCAGTTGAATTTTTAGACAAGGACAAAGCTATTCTTGATTCATCTCAAGAGGTTGACAGAATACTAAGGGATAGCGAGATACTTCATCCCGGTAACAAGGGTGCTGTAGAGCAACAAGCTTTTCTTGATGAGATGAAAGAGAAAGACTCTAAATCATACATAAGATTACATGATAAGGCTATTGAATATTTCAATGTCTACAAGAAACAACTAGAAACGATGTACCTAGAGGGGCTTATTACATCAGATGACTACCTTCATTTTAAAGCAGTTGGTCATTACTCTCCCAGACAATATCTAAAATTTTTTGATCCAGATATTAAGTTTGAAAATCTTGCCGCCATAACAACTGGTAGTACTGGCTCTATTAATATGGACTCAGCTAATCTTTTGAAAGAATACATTACGAGATTACATTTAAGAATAGCTAGGAATAAAGCTAATGTCGAGTTATACCATGCGGCTAAAGCTGGCGAAGCACCGGGATTAATTAGCATTGTTGATGTAGATGCAGAAGAAAAAGTTGGTGACAATTTTAAACTTATCAACGCATATGTTAATGGTAAAAAGTACAGAATGAAAATGCCATTAGAATTTGGCAAGAGCTGGCTAGAATCTGAAAGTACCTTGGCTCATAGTACTGCTCGTATGCTTAGAACATGGTCTGGGGCTGATCTTGTTAGAGCTGGAGCTACTGGGTACAACCCAGAGTTTGCCATTACTAACTTGCCTCGTGACTTAATGTTTTCTTGGTTTAGGACAAGGGAATATTCCAACTGGGTTCCAATGGCAGTACCGCAAATGGCAAAAAGAATGTGGGAAACTCGCAAGGATGTTTGGCATACAGGGGAAGACCCTATAGGTGATGCCAAAGAATACTTGGAAGAATATGGCATGATGGATTTCCTCACACAACAGGGAGAGTTCGGTGGCAAAGCATGGAAGCATGATAAAAGTAAATCTAGTTGGCAGAAGTTTAAAAACGTAGCATCCTTTGTTGGAGCTAAGACTGAATTATGGGTAAGACTAGCCTTGAGGAAACAGGCTATCATGAATAGGGCGGCTAAGAACAATGGTGTTGTCACACAAGAAATGAGGGATGAAGCTAGTTGGATAGCTAGAGGTTACTTGGATTTCTCTAAGGGTGGCAGTAGTGTGAAGGTTGCTGATACGGTTATTCCTTATCTTAATGCTTCTCTTATTGCAACCACAGGGTTGGCTGAAACTTTACTTGGCAAGGGTGGTACTGGTTATCATAAGCATGGCAGTAAATACATTATTAATGAGGGAAACATTGTTGCATGGGGTAAGATATTTCAGTTCTTTGGAATCATGACATCTTCTGTTATGGCAAATTTAATTTATTGGCCTGAAGAGTACGGGAAGATGGATGATAATGCCAGAGATTCAAACTTAATTATTCCTTTGCCGTTTATGAAAGAAAAAGACAAGGCTGACAACAGCATAATGGGAATGTTTAAAGTTCCGCTAGACCAAGGGCAGACTATGATTGCTAACATGGTTGGGGCTATGGTGTCGGCATCATTAAGGAGCATGGGATATGGTAACGGGGATACAGCTTTAGACAAGTATGCTAACAGGAGAGTAAAGGTATATCGTGATGGAATTTTACAGGGTGTGCCAAATCTTTCTATGCCTCCTACAGTTAAAGCATTTCTGGGATACTTTGCCAACATAGATACATATGGATGGAAGCCTGTAGTTCCGGGTGAACCAAAAGATAATTTAGGTTCTGAATATCTAGGGAGAACTCCATTCGATCATCCGTTCTTAAGCATGTCTGTTGATAAACTTAACGAGAAGTTTCCTGAGTTTGGTGGGCTTATACCAGCCGAACCATTTTCTCCTGCTAGGATAGCATTTGTTTTTAACACATTCTTTGTTACCAGTAATTCCTTTGTCAAGCTTGTTGGTTCTATGTGGAACGCTGGGTATGGTGAGTTCAATGGATTGGAAAAAGAATTGTTTGGTGATGATGAATTAAATGATATTGATGGAAGGATTGGGACAGATATAAGGGAGACTCTTAAGATACTTCCCGGTGTTCACAGGTTCTTTGAGTATACTCCGGGAGAAGATAGAGATGATATAGAAAACACAAGGTTAATAGGTATTAGCAACAATGAAAAAGATGCAGAAATAAACGCAAACATGTTTGGTTATCTTGGCAAGTTAAATGATGTTGACCCACCAGAAGGGAAGACTCGTGGTCTTACTCCTGATGCTAATAGGTTAATTAAAAAAGCTACAGAATATGTTCGCAGTCTTGATATAACTGTAGATAAGAGAAGACGGCTTATGAATAGAATAATTGACGCTAAGTCATACAAGGCATCCGTTGGTAAGCTAAAGAACCCACAGTTCTGGTATGACGTTGGGAGAGAGGGCGATCCTAAAACAAGGGCTGAAATGATTTTCCATAAGTGGAAACGACACCCAGAATTTCAGAGCCAGTTGTTGAGGGAGTTCAGAAGGTTGAGAAGAGTTTCAAATGAGAAAACAAAATTATATTTAAACGCAATGATAAGAAATTATCGTGGTGAAAGACAGATTAAATTTACATCTGAAAGATAAGTGATGAAGGGTATTGATGATTACATGACGAAGGATGGTGTGCGTGTGTTGCGTGTCCACTATTCTGCTGATGAAGACAAAGACCCTAACACTAAAGGGGGTGCTAACTGGATGGCAAAGTCCTTGATAGGTTATCCGGGTGGTACAAGTGGTGCTAAGTGGCGAAGGGAAATGGAGATTGACTTCAACGCACAAGGGGGTCAACTTGTTTTCCCATGCATGGATAAGCATAGGGATAGGATATACATACCATCATATGATGTAGTTCCAGAGTCATGGAAGTTATACGGTGGGTTTGACTATGCAGGTAGGGGGACAACAGCCTTTATGGTTGTTGCATACGACAAGATAAGCGATTCTTATTATGCGGTACATGAATTTTATAGAAGGAAATCAGGATACATTGCTACATCTGATGCTATTAAAGCATATAAATATTTTGACAGATTAGAATGGGTGGTTGCTGATCCTAGCATGTGGTCTAAGACACAAGAGCGTGGGGATGGTGGCGATCTTGTCAGCATGGCTCAACTGTTTAGTGAGCAGGGTATTCATTTCCTCAAGGGAACAAGGGGTGGTGATACAGAGTTTGCTGAATTAATTAATGAGAAGATGTGGAATGGATTTGATAAGAAAGAAAAGGGGTGGCAACCCAGATACAGAATAAGTAAGTCATGCTTAAATCATTGGAATGAAATGTCACAATGGCGTTATAATGAGTGGACTACCAGTACTGGGCAAAGTAGAAATGTAAAAGAAACAATGATAGACAAGAACAATCATAGCATTGATGCTATTAAATATTTATTTAAAATGTTATCCAGTAATTGGATGGCTGATAAAGTGGACAGCTTTGATATGTCCCGACACGTTGTTAATTAAGGAGACTTTATGAGAACGCCTAAGCCAATGCCTAAACCTAAACCAGTACGAAGACCTAAACCTTACGGGAGATAAAAATGAAAGAGCAAGGAATTAAAGTAGAGACTTATGTTCAACCCAACACCCTGTCTAATGATGATGGGGAACAACTTGATGAAAGCTACTTGTGTTCCCATGAAGGACATAAGAAGATGGATGCTCGTGTTGCTAATGTTCATAACATTTCAACAGAGACTAGAAATCACTCTCATCTTCCAGATGCTCATGGAAGCTCAAAATACTAAGATACTACACAGCATTGGTGGTCTTGCACTAACTATAAAGGGCAAGCATTATCCTTGTGATAGTGTGATGGCATCAATGTTTCTTGGTAATGACGACCATACAAGTGCTTACCTTTTAGCAGGCTGTCATCTCAAGAGAAACGAATATCATTTGTTTGATGAAATGATGGGGCATCTGTCCCCAGAACTTATAAAAAATATGAAAAAGTTTCTTCTTCGTAATAAGATAGAGAGAGTAATACTATTATGTTCTGACGAAGACTTGAGAAATAGAATGAGAAAAGAACTTGGATGTCGATTTATTTTTGAAGATGAAAAAAGAAGAAGGAATGCTTCTGTAATATTAAGGGAATGGTTTGGCAGAAACAAACCACAAACAGAAGATTCTATTCTTAAAGTATGGGGAGATTGCAGAGAGGCTATGAAGTCTAACTACCCACCAGTTCGTGATTGCATGGTAAAGCTACTTGATTGGTATGACAAGAGGGCGAAGGCTGTTAATACAGTACCAAAAACTTTATCAATAAGGGCAGGATATGGATAAGCAAGATGTAGAAACTGCAATGCTTGGTAAGAAATTTACTAAGCAAGATATTTTTATTGACCAGATAATTACCAACCCATCTAAAAGCAAGATTCAGCTTGCCTTAAAGTCTGGTTATGCTACCAAGTCTATCGACAAGACTGTTGGTAGGCTAATGAAAGACAAGGTATTTCTTTCTAGATTAGAGGATAGGAAAAGAGAAATACAGGCTAAGTTATTAGTCTCTGCTGATAAGGTTGCGGAAGAGTATGCCCGTATAGCTTTCCTTGATCCTAAAGAATACGTTGAGTACAGTCAAGACGGTGGTATTGTTTCTAAAAATTCTAGTCAAGTTGACCTAAGACCTGTTGTTGAAATACAAGAAAGCAGATCAGGCAAGGGTTCTAATGGAAAGAATACCGTGACGTTAAAGTTTCATGATAAGATGGATGCACTAAAAGCTTTAAGGGAGATGTTCGGATATGACAAACCAGCTAAACATGCTCACCTCGTTGCAGGGAGTGGACAAGGAATTGATTCAAAGAAAATTGAGTCAGCTATCTTCGGACTCCTTGGAGGAACTGTACCGCCTACTACTAATTAAGCATTGGTCAGAACATCCTAACAACTTTATATTTTCTGGTTATGTAAAGACTAAAGATGAACATGATGCAGACAATCCTGTTAAACCATTTCCAGATAAACAATACCTAAGAGAAGTAATCAATATAGTACATGAATCTGACAGGCTGTTCATACCTAAGAGCAGGCAGATAAGAATGTCTTGGGTCATGGTGCTGTATGCCTTATGGGTTGCCCTATTCTTTCCCCACCAATCTATATTTATACAATCTAAAAAAGAAGAAGATGCTGCCGCTCTAGTATTTGACAAGAAGATAGAGAACTCACGAATGAGTTTCGTTTACTTTCATTTACCAGATTGGTTAAAGGCAATGGTTCCTATTGATACTAGCTATGCAAAGATTAGGTTTTCTAATGGCAGTATTGTATGGGGCATACCAGAGGGGGGTCATATTATTAGATCGCATACTGCTAGTCTGGTTATATCAGATGAGTGTGCATTCCAACCAGAATTTGAATCAGCATATACAGCGGCTATTCCTATGGCTAAAAAGATTATAGGATTAAGCTCTGCATCTGGTGGAACTTTCTTTGGAGATATAGTATGTGAAGTAATTTAATACAGCCACGTTAACATTTGAGATTTATCTTCGTCAATGTCAACATGAATAAATTTATCCAAGGCATTGATGCCGATACGTTTGAATAATTTATGCTCGAATATTAAACTCAGTAACATGTACCGTTCCCTGCTAGTTCTTGCGGCAAAATCACAGGCAACCGCTTTAATGTGAGAACTCGTAGGTCTTGATACAGATAGGGGGTGATCTGGACATCTGTACCCTGACGTGATCTTTATTGGCAAGCCATATAAGTCACGCAATTTATCCATCTTCTCTACCAACTCAAGTTTAATTTCTTCTGCCCCACAATGTTGGCAATGAAACTCATGAGGTTTAAAATATTTAATATCATCCCACATATTTAACTCCTTCTTTCGTATGGTTCATTCCAAGGGACATTTCCTCTTGGCTTGTTTTCTTTTCGCCTATCTATTTGTTTACAAAAAGCATCCAATGGTATGACAGAATAATATTCTATACATGGTTTATCATAAGGGATTACTACCCTCCATTCTTCCCTGCTTTTTCTAAAGAAAAGCACAGGCTTCTTATCATTTGCCTGTTCAACAGTTTGCTTCCACCATTTTTCTATTGATAATTTCTCTTGGAACTTTACTTCTATTGCCCATCCATCTAATCCTAACACATCATAGCCACCATCTGCTGTCTGCATTAAGTTTCTTTTATATTCTCCTCCGAGTTTCTCACTCAGTATCTTGCAAATTTCCCTCTCTCCTCTCTGTCCTTTCTGTCTGCTTGCACGACTCATCTGCTGTTTCTCCTTGGCAACAGGGTGAATAGTTCTGTCCACATTGATTGCATTGTATATGACCGTGAACTTCTATTGGTATGGTTGTCATGTTGCATATACTACATCTCTCGCCATTCATTTTTTCTCCCATATAACTGGAGGTTTGAATAAATTATCTGGGAAACTATGCAACTCGCTTTGATCCATCATATAAACAGGGCCGTTACCCAGCTCCCCTAGATGTTCTTCGTTAATAATTTCTGGGGCATAAGCCCAACCTATCATTTCATATCTAGGCATAGAACCTACAACAAGAACGTAAGAATCACAATCTGATATTTTTTTTGTTGAAGATACAAGCAACCTTCCGTTCTTATGTTTTGTTGTCTTGACATCAACCGTCATTCCGTGAGCAATAAAGTCATACTTGCCGGGAACAACAGAAAAATCTGGGTATAGATTGCACATCTTAGCAAAGGCTAGTTCACCACCAACACCCTCTACTTCTGTTTCATAGATAGACATTGTGCCTGCCTTCTGATTAACTATACCTTTCTTTCTGTTAGACGCATACCTTTCCTTGCCTATGATTGTTGCGATTATTCTTTCATTCTTATTAAGTTCCATATTAATAACACCTGAGATATTCTTTCTTAATCTTTTCTAGTTCATCAAAGTAATCTGCTCTCTCACCTTCTGTTATTTTCAGAACATCTCTTTTCTTTACAGCCATCTTTGATGCCCATACATTGTAAGCCATAACTTCTATTCTTGAAAGGTCTTGTGGGACTATTGGAAATTCACTTTCCTTTTCAAGTCTTGCTTGCCTCAACGCTTCTCTCATTTCATCTCTTGCCTTGTCTAACTCTTCTATTGTTGGTTTATGCGGAAGATATTTATTTTTCTTTTCCTCTTTCATTTCTTTCTCCTTTTAAAATTTTACCACCAAACTTCTTACCTTGATGGAGCCAGTAAAGCATCTCTTTATCCAGCCCCTTTAATCTTGGCAGTTCACTTTCCATATACACAGCCAAGTCTTGTTTCTTTACAGCATCAAACGCATGTGAATCTCTAGCTAAATAAAATGGTTCACCAAGGAACGGTGAATGCAACATGATGTAACCTTGTTTTTTATATTGTTCTCTCCACCTTTCTACTTGAATGATGTCAAGTTCCTTGAATGTTTTATTGAGGGCATCCCTTTGTCTGTCGGCTATTGTATCACCTTTAGCATCGGGTATAAATTTTTTATAAACCTCTCTCGTTTCATCTCCTAGTGTCAGGAGAATCAAAGGATCATCAGGTTCTACCCCTTTCTTTTCTAGTACAGCATCAGCATCCGATTCATATTTTCCCACTTGGCATCTCTCCTTCCGTCATTAATTGAGTACGCTCATTGTAGTTAAGGTATATGTTTCTAGGTGCTACACCATTACGGTTCTTTCTAAGATTAACTATGTACTGTTTATATTTTTCTGGTTCATTGTCCCCCTTATCTGTATTCTTAATCCATTCATAATAAAGAATCATAAACGTATCAGCATCTTGAGCTAACTGCCAACACTCACCGATGTTTGATAGTTCTGGTTCCTTCTCACCATCCCTGTTCATCTGTGCTACGACAACCAGTTTAATCCCAAGCGTTGTGCATACTTGCTTGAGCATCTGGTTGTATCTTCCAAGGCTAATCCTCTTGGAGTTTTCTTTAAATGCTAGCTTGTCATTCCTGATGTGTCCTATGTAATCAACAATGACTACCTTGATGCCGTGTCTTGCATGGTACTTATGTATCAAGGTTGTTATATGGTTTATATTCTTTGGTGTATTGTCTGTCATATACAGGGAAGACTCTTCAAGTTTCTCTGCAAATCTAGCCACCAGTTTAAAATCTTCTGGGTTGTTTCCATAATCCCCAGTATCTATCTTGTCAATCTCAACACCAGATAGAATGCTTAATACACGAGTAATAATTTCATCAATGTTCATCTCAAGGTTAATGTATAGAACAGGCACGTTGGTAACTGCTAAGTTCAATGCCATGTTCAGAGATAGCCCTGTCTTGCCCACACCTGTACTAGCCGCAATGCAGTTAACATCTCTTAACCTCTTCATGTATCTATCCAACAATGGGAATCCTGTTTGGTATCCCCCTGTTTCTTCTGGTGCTTCATACCTTTGCTTTGCATTCTTATAACCAAGCTCTGCCATATCTTCTGGCGAATAAACATCAACTGATTTCTTGTTGCTTTCAACTTCATTCATCAGCCTAAAGATGCTTGAGTGCGTGTCATCCAGTACTTCGGATGGGTCATCATCTATCTTGAATGCATTACCTATAATCGGCTCCATCTGTTGAAGAAATTTTCTCTTAATAGATAACGCCTTTACCTTTCTACAATGGTGAGCAAGGGCTGTTGAAGTAGGGATGTAGTCTTCTACTACACTTAGTTGCTCAATGCCGCCAACCTTATCTAGCAAACCTAAATTCTTTAGCTCTTCGGATACGCTGATAACATCTATCGGCTTTCCTTTCTTGCTAATGTTTAGCATTGCTTGATATGTATGACGACCCACTTCAGTAAAGAAATCTTCAGCATCCACGAGCGACATGGCTTCATGCAAATTGCCTTGCGAACCCGGATGAAAGATAGAACCGAGTACTGAGTACTCTGATTCTTTAGAGAACGGAGCCATTCTTCCAACATCAAACACAGGCTTATTCATCTAGCATCTCCTTTCTATACTTTTCTAATCTTAACTGCTCCTTCTGATGCTGTACTCTACGCACCTCAGATAGAGAACCAAAGGTTGCCGCCTTGGTACTGTTCAATCTCATGGTTTGAATAGCATCAAACCATTTAATTAAACCCGGAATATTCTTAGCGTTCTGCAACCAAGGGTCTTTACAATCAAGAAGAAACTTGAATGTATCAACCAGATTCTCATAACCTACTGCGGTAGCAAGAGCATTAACATTTCTACCTTGTTCTTGGTAAGCTTTATTACTATGCGGTACACCGAAGTGTTCCATGTATATAGTCTTCAAGTCACCAATGATTTCTCCTGCTGTCTTCTTGGTCATTAGTCCTCCTCATAAAAATCTAAGTGTCGTTGACTAAATCTTTTTAAACTTATATCTATGTAATCTTTATTCAATTCTATTCCAATCACCTTCCTTCCTAGCTTAACAGCCACAACCCCAGTAGTACCTGAACCCCAGAAAGGATCAAGCACTTTGTCACCTACTTTACTGCCTGCCTTGATGCAGTATTCTGGTAGCTTGGGTGGGAACACAGCGAAGTGTGCCTCGTTATATGGCTTGAGGTTAATATTCCATACATCTCTTTTGTTTCTGAACTCACCAGTATTAGTATTGATTGAGTTCATTGAAGTGCCACGCCTTGTATCTGGGCGTTCACCTCTCTTATCCCCTGCATATGAAGCACGTTCTTGCAATGCTTCATAGTCAAAGTAATACTGTCTACTCTTGGATAGTAGAAAGATATACTCATGTGATTTAGTACATCTATCCTTGACAGGCTCAGGCATAGCGTTAGGCTTATTCCATATGATGTCCTGTCTCAGATACCATCCATCATTCCTCAATGCTAATGCCAACAGCCAAGGAATCCCTACCATATCCTTTGGTTTGATTCCATCTATCTTATTATTAATGGCAGTAGACTGAGCGTTCCTTCTCTCTGGAAACATAGGGTCTACTAAATCTCCCTTGTGTCCAGTACCACAATAGGTATCTCCTATGTTTACCCATAGTGTACCGTCATCCTTTAATACTTTGTGGACTCCACGAAACACCTTGACCATATTCTCTATGTATTCTTCTGGTGTTTCCTCAAGCCCAAGCTGATTGTCAATCCTCTTGGCTCCGCACTTGGGACAAATTGTTTTATAAATTGCATCACCAACTGTAGGATTATTCTTGTGTCCTGTTATGGTATGCTCACTCTTCTTTGAGTCTCTGAAATGAGAGCAATCATCTTCACCACCAACCCATGTCCCAGTACCATAGTCACGCAACCCCCAGTAAGGTGGGGATGTGACACAAGTTTGTATTGATTCAGCTTCTATTTGTTTCAGCCCATCCATTACATCTCCATGTATAATGAATGGTAAATCCCAATCATCCATACTTGACCTCCTTTAGTTGAGGTTTCTCTATTAACCTTTGAAGATAATCGTACATTCTTCTTCTCTTCTCAGGATTCATTTGATTGTACCTCTCAGTTACCTCTGGCAATTTATGGTTAGCCATCCTTTGCACCCAATCATAAGGCACACCCTTGTCTATCAAGCGAGTAATGAATGTTCGCTTGAAAGAATGAACATCAGTATTCATTACCTCTGGGTGTATCTTAGCTACACGTTCCCTTGCAGATTGGTACTCATAGTTATTCATGGAGCGAACTTTCGTTAACCCTTTATCTTTAAATACAAAATCATCCAAGCTATATCTTTTATACTTCTGCCTTTCAACCAAGTCCTTTGTCGTATCATTTAAAACAACATAGGCAAACTCTTCTTTCATATGCTCTTCGGATTTCATTAACTCCCTTGGTATTTTAAAATAATATATTTCATTTCCACCATAGCTAAAATCTTTTGGAGCATAAGGATCATCGTAGCAAAGAAACTTCCATCTAAGATTGCACACCACAGCATCACGCTGTCCTGTGTTGATGCTGAACAACGCCATGTCTCTTAGATATTCTGGCAGTTCATTCAGCAATAGAATCTGAAGGTCATAGTCAAGATGGCTTTTCTTTTTAGGAGGGATAAGCCCGTAGAAGTAACCTTCATCTTTATCTAGCTGTCTGATGGGTGTCCAGTAATCAATCAGCCCATACTCTGAGACTGCTTTCTTACCTATCATGTTGACGAATGCCAACTCTTTGTTGAGGGTAGTAATAGATAGCGTTCTTGATTCAGAACGATCCATCACATATCTATTAAGCACATGAACCAAATCTCTTCTAGATTGTTTAGGTCTAGTGCCAAGATCATTGAGGTACATGTCACCAATGTACGGTCTTAACTTATGGTAATACTCAAGGTCTTTGTTGGCTGTTTTCTTTGTAGTGAATGAGAAGTATTCATCACAAGCCTCTTCAAATGTAGCTTGCTTGTGTTGTCTCCCATGTTCTAGCTCACTAACAATAGTAGCCATAGCTAACTGAGCCTTGCCTCTATCCTTAGTGCCTGTACTTATTCGCTTCCGTTTCCCCCCAAAATATCCTTCAACTTGCCAATAGGGGGAATGCTTTCTCTTGCTGAGTTTGAGAGTGCATCGTTGCATTGCTCACCTCCTTGCATTCCGTCTGTGTTAAGGTTAATATTCTCCTTCTCCCTCTTTCTTTGTTCTTCCTTTTTTCTTTTCGCTTCTCTTATATCCATATTAATTTTCTTTTGTTGCTTTTGTTTTGCTATATAACCAAAGTTTTTAAAGTCTTCATTGGCTTTCTTCTTTAGTTCTTCTACATCTATGATACGAAGTAGATTGCCTTCAGCATCATAAACTTTAACTGGGTACAGTTGGCTCATAATCACCTCCATTGATTATTTGAAATAAAAAAGCACACGATGACGGGAGAGGAGAGAAAGGAGGAGAAAGGAGAAAACTCCTCTACCCATCATGTGTGCGGTTGCTAGCTGATTACTCTTTACCTGACGTTTGTTACTAAGGGACAACAGGCGTTCACCTACAACAAGAAGGCAGAGCAAACGGTTTATACATGTCCACTAGCATCGGGATACATGTTCAAAGGATGTCCCCCATGTGACTGTTAAATTGGTATACTATCTCCGTAGTCATCGGATACAGGAACACCACCTGCGATGGGTTCACTACCACTATCATTGCCTTCCCATCTTTTTAGATTTTTGAACTGTGCTTTCTTTAGATCAAGCATCATCTTCAATGTAACCTCACCAGTATCTCTATCCTTCTGAGGTTCTGGTATATAGGTAGTAACAGCAAGCCTTCCAATAGAACCAGAGGCAACCTGTATTCCTTCGTTGACTATAAAATCTGTAACATTTCTACCTTCGCAATCCTCAAGAACAGGTTGCATGGTTACTGTCTTGCCATTCTTTTGAAACGCCGCATTACATCTTGCAGTAATGACATAGTTACCATCTTCATCTGTCCAGTAAGGTGGCTTGGTAGCCTTGAACTTACCTTTGTATTCATCCTGTGTTAAAGACCAGACATCATCTATATTCTTTTTGAAATCAGACTTATCAAATTCATCTGGTGCAAAGGAAACTTTAACACTATACCTAGCTTGCACATCTGTACGCTCGGCAGGAATGCTACCCCCTTGACCATCCCTTGCAGAGTTACTCCACTTGCTAGGTTGATCCAACCAAGGGTAATTAAATGTTCCGATTGGTGTTAAGTATCTTACTTTCTTTTTCGTAGCCATTGATTAGCTCCTCGTTATTTAATTAAAAGTTTTCTGACTCCTTTGGAATCAGTTTTAAAGGTGGCGATTTCATCGCCTTCATGATCCACCAAGACCCCACCCTCTTTCATATGGTGAATGATCTTGTTGGCATGTCGTATCTTTGTCTCGCTTAAATCCTTTATCTCACTCTTAATATCCTTAAGTTCATTGACTGCTCTATTGATATCTGTCGTTGAGATAATCAAATCTTCGCTTGACTCTGGAAATTCCTCTCTGAGTTTATGGTTAGTAGATAAGGTATAGCCAACGTCTGGTTCTATACCCAGTAATATTTTATTCCAGATAGTTCTTTCTTTTGCCAACAAAGAATGTAATTCAATGTCGCTGAAATCAAATGAATGTATCTCTAATGTAGGGGGAAAGCTCATAAACAATACAGCTAGGTCTGCCTCATGTATGCCAAGCACTAAGCAGTAATGTTTTATCTGGGAACGGTAGTTAAGAGGAATGATACCACTACCGTCCTTCCCCCATTTATTTCTAGAGTAAGCTGTCTTACACTCTAGTATCCTTTTCTTTCCTACAACCCTTCGATCAACATGACAACCCATGAATGGCTTGCCATTATATAAATGTTTCTTACTCCATACAGTACGATTATCTCTTCGTACTTTGTTGCCTGTTCTTTTTGTGTATGATCTTGCTATGTAATCTTCTAGCTCATGACCAATATCAAGGTGAGGTGCTGGTTCAATACGATCATCCCACTCCCCCCTCTTGACTTTATACAAATAGTATTCGTCATGGTAATCGTTTGTCCCGTCTGCCATTGAAGCATCCGTCCCAAACAAGCCTTTCTTTCTATCTTTAAGCTGTTGTTTGGTAAGACTCATAGGCTATCCTATACTAAAGGGTTAATAAAGTCAATGAGAAATGGGGGCCGAAGCCCCCACAAATCAATTAGTTCCTGCCTTTTGAGACTTGTCCCAGTAGTTTACCATTACCTTACACAATTTCTTAAAGGATGGTATGTCCAAGAACTTCATCTGCTCATACTCTTTGTCCCAAGCAGAATCATTTGATTTATATGTATCATCTCCCATTATTAATAATGATTCATACATGACATCATCAAACTCTTTTCGTGTCATAACTTACGCCGCCATTGCTATAGGTTTCCATTCTGCTTCAGTAAGGTCAACGATCTTACCGCCTAACTCTTCAAGTTCACTCGCCCTGTCGTAGTCAGATACATCCTGACTGTATGCTGTAACAGCATTGAGTAAACCATACTGACTTGTGTCACCACCTTCAATCAACTTGCGAAGGATACTGCTCTGTTCTCCTTGCAACAAGCCATGAGTAGCACCAAGAACTTCGATAGCTTTGACAGGATTGCCTTCAAGCTTACGCTCCGTAGTGTCACGCAACTTGTTGACGTGTCCTTCAAATATCTTTTCATCAAACGCTGCCTTCACTACATCACGAGCCTTCAACATGAAAGCTCTATCATCAGCCCTCAATGTTTCATCCGACAAGATACTATAAGTGCTGTCATTAACATCAGCCCTTGCACCTACATGACGCTTACCGAACTTGGCATCGTTCACCTTCATACCATTGAGACATATAAGTCGATGGATGAAAGGTGCTACCTCGAACTGACCGCATCCAATCTCAGAGTTACTGATCCAAAGACCAGCCTCAACAACATCACCCTTCTTAATCTCACTAACCATCTTGTGCATGACAGCTTTAATGTAAAGTTTCTTTTCAGTTACTTCACATGAAGCAATCTCAAGCCCATCCTGTACTGACAAGAATGGAAGTAGGTCTTCAGCAATATTAATATTATCAATACGCTGATACCTGTTAGACATTATACCACGCACCTTACCGAAGAGTGTCCTCACCATCAAATCCTTCGGCTCTTTATGGAGCCAATGGTTTGCATTGGTAGCCAGTAAGTCTGGTGCATCAGCCAACATCCTGTCAAAATACTTGGCAGGTATACCAAACTTAGCCGCCATCTGGCGTGAGGCATGTTGAGTCAAAGGCATATCAAGCACATCATCATTCGCATCCCTCATGGAAATCTTCAAGTCTCCATTGGCGTGGACATGCATGAGTTGAGAGGGTGATATGTAATCCTTCTTGTTATCAGCCTCATTTTGAATAGCCTCTGCCAACTCTACGATGCTAGTTTTTCCTTGTTTCATTTTGTTTCCTTTCGTTAGGGTTAAATTAAATTAATTAAACTGATACTCTGTTAACTCGCACCTCCTTTCTTTTAAAAAGTTTACAGGCACAGGGTACACCATCACAAGAGCATGATGGATTGGCACTATGACGGATGCCCATGCTCTAGCTGTACCTCGGATGTAACAGGGTGTCCTAATCCCCTAATTCTGTACCCGTAGCCCGATATAGGACGGGCTATTTGTTTATCTTATATGCCTTATCAATTACACCTAGTTGTTTATCTCCACGAGAATGAGGCTTGATCCATACTGGTTTGTCTTTGTTCTTGTAAAATCTTGGGTGTCCACATACAGTATGCCATCTATTCTTATGTCCTCCCGTGTCACCCATCACGTTACCCCTTATGACACGCTCGTGAACATCTAATATCTTGTATTCAAAGAGAGGCTTCTTACCTCTATTGATTCTCTTTCTATTTACTTTACTTGGGACAGATATTTTTTTAGCTTCTATTCCCTTCATGTTAGAGAAGACACAGAACTGTGTAACAATTTCCATAATCATCCCAAAGAAAGTATGAATTTCTTTATTAAAATTATCCTCTTTATCTCTTATTACATCTATGGAAATCTGGTCTTCATCTAATGATTCTATGGAGAATGGCAGTTCCAAGTCAGTAACACTTGACCATGTAGCTATATCGCTGTAAGCCATGTTGCCTACGAATTGAAAGATAACCCATGCTGGTGATGGGTTATAGTTGATGTGCTTTCTTATCGAACGGTTTGCACGTCTTAGTCCTCCATCTGGCATAAGCTGTATTGGAAGCACGCTAAATCCAACACCTATATGTTCGCTAACTACATCTAATGCATCAATCATTGGGATATAGTTTCCTTGTCTATCTCTAAGAGTATTCCTTAAACTCTTATCCTTTGCAGCAAATTTACCAATACCTAAATCACTATGAGCTTGGCATAAAAGTATAGTTGGTATGTCTCCCATCTTAAGCTCCAATGCGACAGCACTATAAGGCATCCTTACCATGTCAACGTATTGCTTTTTATTTTTCAGATCAAAGCCTTCGATGATACCATCATCAGGCAACATATATTTTGAGGCACACGCTATCCCATCTCTTATTGCTTGGTATGTTTTATCTGCCATTCTGCCTGTATTTTTATCCTTAACAACATCTAGAATTATTTCACCTGTATCTTCATTTTGCATTGGAGAAAACACAGCACTTGTTTCATCTAACATTTTAGCTGAATAGTTATGAGGTTTCATACTATCTCCTTTCTCTTACCTTAATAAGAAAGTCTATAATCTTTTGCAACATCCAACTGATAGGTTGCCATTGTCTCCACATCCTGACCACCCTATCCTTCAAAGCTTTCTGTCTATCCTTCAAAGCTTTCTGTCCATGTGCATCGGTATACATTTTTCTATACAAAGAGAGTACAGCTTGGTACTTGTCATCAAGTTCTTGATACTCTTCATATATTTTCTCATAGTCTGCCTTTGTGTCTTGCCATTGTTGGTAAAATTCCCAACGCTTTTTCTGACCCAGACGATCATAGGCATACAGATCAGCAGACCTAGCGTCTTCCCACTTCAAGCTACCACCGTACCCATATTTCACACCCTCAACAGGCTCTCTTGCTTTCCATTTTAATTGATGGTGTCCGTTGCGAGTATGGTACTTGCGTAGTTTCCACATCAAATCCAAGGGTACATTCTTTAGTATTGAATTTAATTTATTCATCCTCGTACCTCCTCGGTAGGTTGGTTAATGCTTCACAAATTCCTTTGACTGTTACTGTTACTTCTACTTCATCTACTATCCATCCATCTTTACTATACTTGTTAGCCTCTGTCATGGTGTGGATGAACTGTTCGCTATCTAATTTCATCTCAGGATTTGCTATCCTGTATAGCTTCATGATTCTGCTCACTAGTCACCTCCTTAACCTTTACCCATATAGATGGACGAATTGGACTATTCCAAATTAACAGAGCTTCTTTCTCCTCATCCGAATACAATGAAGCACACGAAAGATATTCAGTCCAACCATCTTCGTTGTTCCAATAATCATAAGTATCAAGATCAAAACTCTTGTCTTTACTCTTTATAGCCCAAGCATAATCACTCATCACTCACCTCCTTGATAGATAGTATTTCTATACCTGTTCCATTAGGATTGCCCTTCCTTATTCCATGATTAACAGCTTCAACCCTTGCTTTGCTTTCGTTAATAGCAAGTACAGTTATATTTTCTTTGCATTTATACATGCTCTCCTCTTGTAAATCCTCCATCCAGTTGTAATACAGCATCTCTACTTCATATGTTTTCATATCATCTCTCCTTTCTTAGATAGAATCTGCTTGCAATCCACAAGCCAATATAAAACACCGTCATTGCTACCACACAAGACACAAAGAAAATAGCAACAAGCTCCCACCACTCTGGAAGATTGGTAGCGTAGTACACTACCGACTCTTTCCCATTTGTTTTGTGTGCCATGATAGTAATTTTATCAGTCATCTTCTCTCCTTAATTTTATTCCCTCCGTTTCTTCTATCTCTTCTATTACAAGATCAATGTCGCATGATTCTTCTGCCTCTGCCTTTCTCCCTTCACAAAACCCTCTAGAATATGCATCCTTTAGATGGACAACAAGACTGCTGTGTGATAGGGATACCTTTCTTCTTTTTACACCATCATTTATTTCTCTAGTCATTTAGTTTTCCTTTCTCTTTTACGATATGATTTTTCACTTCATCCATTTGATTCTGCAATCGTTCAATGCAGTCAAGCAAGTCATTGAACGTCTGCTTGTTTAACTCTTCCAAGTTCATCAGTCTTTTAGTCAACGAGGCACACACACTAGCTGTATCCTCAATGAACTTGTTCTTTTGCGGAGTCCATCTCCACCTTTCATCATCAGTAATTATTTCATTCATGTTAAATCCCCTGTTTGTTTATAGATTTCATCACGCATATCAGATGTCGTGACACCATAGTCCTTCAACATTTTTACTGCTATATCGGGATAGTCATACACCAGTTCATCAAGGTCATCACCCTTTGCTGTGCCATAGCCATCATCAACGATTATGTTTGATGTGTCCCAACCAAAACGTGAGTCCTTGTAGTACCAGTTATCCCATTGGTTGTGGTAGTCTGGGTCTTCCTCTCCTTTCTTTCTCTTCTCTGTTAATTTGGAATAGTCCAAGGCAACTAGACGCTGACGTAATCTCATTAAGAATCCAGCATCTAATGTTTCCTTACTTGTGTGTGCATGTTCATAGCCAACAGATAGATTGGTACACTCACCAACCAGATCAGTATAGTTATCTGTATCAGTAAACGAACCTGTATCATCAGGCTTATACTTCATACCTATCGCATCTACTAATGAACTTGCGAACTCATTACTACAACACCGCATCATTCCTTGGTGAGTGATAACATCCCTTGTGCCTTTACGATCAAGGGCTATTGCATACTTGATACCATCTAGCAATTCGGGAGTGTTCTTTTCTATATGTGAAGAGCCTTTCCCTCCTATCTCTTCAGCCCTGTGGAATATATACATGCCTTCTTTCTTGGCACGAATCATTTCCAACATGAGCCACACTCCTGCAGTATCATCAGCACCAAGACAAGCTTTCTTTTCTAGCTGATCTTTGCGTATGATGTACTGCCCCTTTAAATCGACAGCCTGATAACCTGACTTGCTATGCACCGTATCAGTATGACACGACCACATAACTGTCGGGCTATCACCAATTATCTTCACAAGATTACCTACCTTGTCGCTTACTACACCAGTAGGTCTTATGAATTTGTCGATGAATGCTTCATCCGTTTTGGAATAAGCGGGTCTACAATATGTCAACATCTCCGCTATTTGTTCTATCAATTAAGCCTCCTCTCTAGTTAGTTCTTCTTCTACAGAAGAATCATCAACCGATTGTGCTACTGTTACAGAATAATTAATAATAATCCCCAAGCATCCATCCGTCATGAATGTATATTCATCACTCTCTTCAACACAAGAATCACAGATGCAATCTCCATCCTTGTCCTCACGCATATCAGAATCATGAATACTTCTTAGGGTTGAACAATGCTCGCAATTAAACGCATCGTTTTCAGAACAATAAAGACACCATGACTCGCAATCTACTTCAACCCAATCATCATTGTGTGTTGCCTCTTCACAGTTATAACAACTGAAGTAGCTTTCAGAACAACCATCACAAAGACGACCATCGTTGTGATATATGCTAGACATATCCTCTGGATCGTAGTAGTCATCACAGTTGAAGCAATACTCTGTATCATCATTGTCTTCCTCAATTCTGACATTTGCCATACCATCAATCTGGTCAGCAATCATGCTACCATCAGAGTTGCGAACAATTTTTAGATAAGACCCACAATCTTCAAGGCCGTCATCACCATCAAGATAAGGAGCAATTATTTTCCCATCATGCTCCCAACGATACATCTTGGCTCCCAATATATTTCCTACTGTGTACCCCTTATCTGAGAGTCCCAATTTTAATTGCTCTTCCCATCCATCTCTCCCTTTGAAATACCCTGAACTACCATTGCCTGATATAATTTTCTTATCAGGCCACACTAGAACACGGGCTTTCACTAGGTTAGGATTTTCTGGAGCAATCAAGTGGGCAATACCAAGATCACCGTATCCATAAATCTCGCAAGGCATAATGGGTTTGCATTTGTACCCATTATTACTATGAAGACGACTCCCTTCTGGTTGATATGTCATACACGAGGGGCAACCCCTGTGTTTTTCTGGCACATCACTACCAGTTATGACATATTCCGTGTCATCTTCTCTCACACGAATATCATGGATGTTTCTTGAGTGCGACAAGACCCATCGAATATGATCTGGGTTCATGGCTAATAATACCTGTGGTTTATTAACCATTCTGAACAAGTCGATTGCCATTTCTTCTATCATAGGTGCTATTTCTACATCAGAATATCCGAAGTGAGATTGCAACCATGTATAAAAGAAATTATGGAGGTATCTTCTTACTTTAATTACTTTCTGAGTGTCCGCTTTACCTCTGCGTTCATCCTCAGTATAAGCAACCAACCCCTTACCCTCTATATCAACATGAGCATGATGATGTTTGGTGATGGGGTTGTCATTTAAGAAGCGGCGAATACTTAGAGGTAACTCTTGGTATATGCCTTCTTCAAACCTCTTTCGTTCTCGTTCTTCCCAGAACTCGGTGGGTTCCTTCTCTGGTTGTGGCATTTAGCGGCCCTCCTTTCGTAAGGATAGGGTTAATAGGCAGGCATACTAACTTGCTGAAAGATTTAGTCTATCACAGGTATGCCCGTTAGTCTAGTAGCTTTTCTTTCAAACATGTCTACTACTTTTCTTTGGTCATTTACTACGTTGTCGAATGTAGCTTTAACAAATCCTTGCGGATCATTTCTTTCTATCGCTTCATCCATCTTGGTCAGGTTCGCTAGTCCCTCCCTTTTATTCTTTCTAAACTGCTGAACTAAATTGTTCATACATATTCTCCTTTCATTGTTAATTGTTTAGCTATCCTTCTGTTTAAGCGGTTAATTCTTGTGCGTATTTGCTTGCTAGATTTGCGTTGTATTTTTGCATCAGCTAGGTCATACATTAAACCGCTTTGATGTTTACCTACTGGTTTAGCCATTACTTCTCCTTTCATTTGTTAGTTAGAAATTACCCTCTTCTGCCTTATAATGTTTCTTCAAGCTTCAACTGCTCACTATGCACACGCACCATATGTCCATAGTATCCATTGTGATTGTTGTACGCCTTGAACTGTAGCGTACCCCTGTCAGTATTTACGTTGATGAAAATGCAAGCATCACCATAGTCATCATCATCATCATGAATCATAGGGTTGATTAGCTTATCAGGGTCATCTTTAGTGATATCTGCCAGACTCACTTCTTCTATGTTAATGATGTTTGCACCAATGAAGTCATCACCCTCGTTCAACTCCTCACTCATGAGATAACCCCAAGCTTCACAACAATTCTGCCCATTGGAAATCAATAGACTGATGACCTGTTTGTCGGTATGTATCTTGTACCCACTATAGCCATAGTCATCATCATCAAAATCGTTTCCTACAAATTCTCCAATCTTAACTATACGTTCAGTCATTGTTTTTCCTTTCATTTGTTAGTTAGAAATTACCTTCTGCTACTTGGCATACCCTTATGCCTTTACTTCTCCACATATCTACAACCTCTTGCCTGTCATCAAAGACTAGCTTCGGATCGTAGCCATCCTCTAGCATTTGCTCATACATCTCCTCTTTGACAATAAAGTCCTTCCTATTGTCATCATCATAACGAAAGTAGGAAGCTCTCCAAAAAAAACCGTATTTGTGTTTCGTTAGAGGTTTCCTGTTCATGCCATTCGCTTTGTCGCTGAAAATTATGTTCACTTGACTTAGCATCCGCTCTGTTTCCATCTGTTGTTTCTGCTTACGACCACTCGCAATGATTATGTCGTGTCCCATCTCATACAGAGCAATAGCTATATCAAAGACCTCAACATTCGGAGTGTCGTTTACTATCTCCGATTCAAACTTGTCATAATCATAGTCAGGGTTAGGTACGGGATAGTTCAAAGCATCTAACTCTGGTAGATTCCTCCTCGCATACTTCACCCTGTGTTCTATGTTCATGAGTGTTCCATCTACATCAAATACTATGTCCATTAGTTCTCCTTTCATTCTTCCCAATCTTTATGATGTTGATATTCGTCTTACTGGGATAATCATAGATACCTTTGGAAATCAATCTCTTCCCATACATGGGTATCAAGAAAAGCTTCCAATCTTTTCTCCCAATTATATTGCACTTCCCAATCAAACTTCTTAGTAGCTAAGTCATGTTTGAGTTGAACTATGAAGCTATTTAATTCTTCGCCCCTGATAACATAGTATTGTTCGTCATCAAACATTTTCTTAGCCAATACTCCATATTCATACGGGTTTTTTAATTCACCGTCTATTTCATCCATCTTGTCTCCTCCTCTGATGTTAATGCTACTTGTCTTACTACTATCTTGTCAGATGGGAAGATGGTTGAAGTTCTGATGAATTGTTTGATCCGTTGGTTAATCTCATACGGATCATTGACAAACACATCAAACTCCCCAGTTCTTCCTTGCAAATCATCATCACCATTCCTATGTTCAATGACTACAGTTGCTATATCATTCATTACTTCTCCTTTCATTTAATCTTATAAGGTTTACCATCTATCATCTTAATCTCTTGCTTCTGGTTGTTCCTATCTACCAACTTGTCACCCTTCCTGATAACATTGTGTGTGTTACCATTGTCAAACAAGTTTCTCCTTCGCCATTCTTTATGGCTTACATATTCTCTTTGCATCACTTACTCCTTGTTAAAGTTATTAATGTACTACTCTATCAATCTCCAGATCAATCCACGCTCTTAGCTTATGGTTTTCTCTCCTATCACCACCAGTTCTACGGTCTTGCAGTCCATACTTTTCGTTGAACTTGTCGATCCTCTTAGAGCCTACTGGGTGGTAGGCTATATCGTTTACAACTTCTCTCCTATCTCCTTTTACTTTCATTAGCATCTCCTTTCATTTATAAAACTAGCATTAAAACAATTAGTAATCCTAGGAATGCAAATAGCACCACGCAACCTAGTATTTCACAGAACATTTCCATAGCATCTCCTTCTTGTTAAAGTTATTATTACCCTCTTGCACCCAATCGGATGCACCAATATAGATTGATGCACCCTGTTGGATTGACTATCGGATAGCTTGTGCTTGCAGTCTTTCTTGCTTTAAGAGTTTTCTGCGATAGCGGTCTGCACGCCTTTTAGTCATAGGTTTTTTAAACTTTCTAGCTGTGCTTGCTTGCATAACATTTCCTTTGGTTAAAGTTATTATTCACCCTACAAATCAGCAATGATTTAGGCTGAAAAAAGACATAAAAAAAACTACCCCTCCCACGAGGGGAGGGGCAGTCGTACTACTTGCTACTTACTGATTTACTGCGTCCTGAATGTTTGTTGGTTCTTCAGGCTTGTTCATAGCATCCCATAAGGCTTGCATACGATCATCCATAACAACAACAGGAATACTTTGAGACTTGCGTTTAGCTGGATTAGAACAATGATCTTGCCAATCATTATGAAACTTAGCAATTACACTCTTAATTTGAGCATCCATAGGTGAATTGCCTTTTAAACGCAAGCTGTTCAGTAAATCTTTTTGAATCTTAACTAACTTATTGAATTTAGGCTCTCTATCAGCTAGTGCGTTGATAGAGTCTAAAAACTCTATGTTAGCTTCGGTCTGATTAGCTTCTAAAGTCTCAATAAAATCAACATCATACGGCAAGTCTTGAGACAATTGTAGCTTTTCAAACTTGTTACGATTTACTGTAACTTCTTTATTCTTAGCCATTTTAAACTCCTTTGTTAGGCTGTAAAAGTATTGGAGGCACTCGCCTCCATTCACCCCTAAGATTAGACAGGTTGTAAAGTATTGTATTTAAAAGGCTTGAGGCTTTTAGCAAGGGAAGGATAAGCCTTAACCCCTATCACCCCTTTGTAAGTTGTTGTTTCTAAAGGCTTCTAGCCACAGTATAGCCACAATGCTTTGTAAGTCTATATATAACAGTATGTTAAGGGGATATCGAAGCCCCTATACCCCGAGTAGGAGTCCCAAGGGTGGGTGGAGCCGTATATAGATATGGGTTGTCTCCGACATATTTTAGTCACATTTTGGAAACTGGGTTTTTGGGGGGCAAGGCACAGTCAGCGTATACTGTCTGCACAAAAGCCATCATCCTTGTTTTTATTAGTTTTCTTTTTTCATTAAAATTTTTTATTTTTTTTTAGTTTGACATTTGATATGTTTAGGATTAGAGTTACTTTTACTAGCCTACCACTTGCACCTCAAGTGGGGCGAAAGTACTCCCCTAACCACTCACAAGGACTTAGGGAGTAGTCTGGATAGACAGGGCTTCTGGTGATGAGCCAAGCCAAACTTGTTGCGGAGTAGAAGCGAAAGTGCCGACAATCCCCGACAAGCCTTCAGTTAGAACCGTAAGGGCGGTGGCTAATGAGAAAAAGATAAACCCTACTGTGTGGCACTTGTACGTCTAAATTACTTCAATTCAGTTTACTAAATGCTAACGCATCCCTAACGGGATGATTGCTCGGCTACGCCTCGCAATTTGAAAAAGGAAATGAAAAATGATAAAGTTAATAGCGTTAACAGGAGCAGCAGGATCAGGTAAGTCAACTGTTGCCAAGTATTTAAGTCAACCAAAGAGTGAGCATATACCTTTTGCGAGGGTAAAATTTAGTCGAACTTTAAAGCGGATGTTATTGCAGATACCCGGTATGACTGAGGAGATGACTGAGGGTAGATTCAAAGAGACACCGCAAGAGATACTAGGTGGGCAGACACCGAGACAGGTAATGCAGACTTTGGGGACGGAATGGGGTAGAGATTTAGTTAACAAGAACATCTGGTTGGACAGTTGGGAGAGGTATGTGGAAGACTTCTCTCATGTAGTAGCAGAAGATTTAAGGTATCTCAATGAAGCTAATCTTGTTAGAAGGTTAGGTGGTGAAATTTGGAGAGTGAAAAGACCTAACTATTTGAACAATGGTCATGTTTCTGAAACGGAGCAAACCGATATTGAAGCTGATGTTGTAATTCACAATAATGGATCAATAGAGAATTTGCACCTTAATGTTAGGGCGATTCTGTCACCCCCTCGTTGGAATGGGGAAGACGTGGAGCCGAAGCCGTGGGATACCCGACAGATAAGACAAAGATAGTTTTAGAGAATGAAGAGATACTGTTAAGACTTCTCAATGATTCCTTGAATGTGAACAAGGATACGTTGAAGGTTCAGACGGAAGTAGTTATAGCATTGCGTGAGCTTACTGAAAGCATCCAAGAGATTGCGTATAAGATGCCTGATTTTTGAGTAATGAGTTGTCTGAAGAGATTAGGTTATTATATTAGCGTAAAGTATTATCTTTGGTGCATTTCATGGAAAGTGTCGAGGATGAGAGCGAGGCTAAGAAGTTTTGTGGCAAGTGTAAGAAGCTTGTTCCTGTAAAGGATTTCCACAAGGCGAAGCACACGAGAGATGGTTTAAGGCATACATGTAGGCATTGTCTTAAGATTTACCATAGCGAGAGATACAAGAAGCAGAAGAAAATATCCAAGAAGACAGGAACTTGTCTGTGTGCTGGATGTTCTAATAAGACTGAGAAGGGTGCGACATTCTGCCCAGATCATTTCTTTAGGCAATCAGCCAGAAGAACGCTTGAGGATGCTAGTCTGACTGAGGATATAAAAAAAATAGCGGAAAAACAGAATTATATTTGTCCATTAACTGGGGATGTCCTAAAGGCAGGGGTGAATATGAGTCTTGACCATATTAAACCTACCTCTAAATACCCCCATCTTTTAAAAAAAATTTCTAATTTGCAATGGCTGTCGAAGTGGGCGAACTGGGCAAAGGGTACGAGTTCCATGACAGTATTCATTAATAATTGCACCAAGGTTTTCAAACATGCTGCCAAAGAAAATAGAAATAAAAGTAAGAAAGATAGTAAAAGAAGACGGTGAAGTTATTTTCTGGGTAGTATGGGACTTCATAGTTGACGGGGAAAAGCGTAAAAGCAGGCATGATACATGCTTTCCCTTTAGTATGTCATGAAAATACCAAGATTAAAAAGGGGTGGGATGTACTATGTAGAGTGGAATGACACCCTGATTCGTAATGATTGGGCTGAGGATGATACGGACGACTTTCTTAAAGACCCTCCTACGGTTAGATTCATGGGATGGTATGCGAAACGTGATAAAGAGTCCTTGGTATTTGTAATGCATGGCGATATACCGCCCGGAAAAGTGGTGGGGGAAAGGATTAAAATTCCGAAAGCAATGATAAAAACAATAAGATGTCTGTCTTTTGCTGATTGACAGACATTTCTTACTTGACAACCTTTTAAAAATGTGCTTTTAACTATCATATGAGTATAAACTTTGATAAGCTAATCAACAAGTTAAAGTCTCTAATGGAATCTTACTTCAACGGCAGTATAACAATTCACTTTTCGGAAGGTAATCTGATGAAAGTTGAGATTAAAGAAGTAACAAGAAATTTATAGATTTTAGCCTACCTAACAAATAGACGGCTGATATGCAAGACATTATGTCTTTGCGTGTCAGCCTTTTTTTTGGAGAAAACGCAAGTGGAAAAACTTGTAAAGAAAAAAAAGAAAAAACCAGTAGTTTATGAGAAGCCAGCAAAACGCAAACCAATCCCAAAGGGTGAAAAGATTTATAAGGCTAAACCTAAAGACCCAAGTAAGCCACCGCATGAAACGCCAGTTGGTTATAAGTGGGGTAAAAATAAATCAGGAAAGTATGATTGGATTAAAAAGAAAAGGAATTAAAAATGGCAAGAATGATGAAGGATAGTAAGGGAAAACCCATGACGTGGAAAGACCATGCTTTCGTAAAGGATGCTGACGAGCAAAAGAAAAAAAAGTCGAAGAAAAAAATCCAGTATCCTCCTCCTAAAAAGAAAAAGACAGCAGTTAAGCCAAAGAAAAAGAAAAAAGGTTATTAAATGGCAGAGCTTTCTAAAAACCAAATATCAGGTGGAACCCCAGTTGTCTCTGAAGAAGACCGCAAGGATACTTCTAAACAGTACTCAGGTTCTCCCAACAAAACCAATAAAACAAAGCTGGCATCTGGGGATAGCGTAAAAAAAACGGAACCCCCAAAAATGGATGCTATAGATAAGCGTGTTGATATAGCAAGACTATTAAATTACCTTCGTGATTCGATACAAAATTCTGTAGATTCAAGGCGTGATTGGCAAGAGAAACTAGAGACTTGGTACAAACAATACAAGGGCGTTGTAAAACAAAAGAATTTTCCTTGGGAGGGTTGTTCTAATCTTCATATACCTATTACTGGGATAATCATAGATACCTTGGTTAGTAGAATGATTAATCCTATTTTCGGAACACAGCCGTTTGTAACGGCTAGAGGGGTGAGCCAACCTGCTCCGCAGGAGGCTATGCCCGGTGGGGGGAACGATTCCCCTCACAGTCCTTACGTTTCAGATCATGATAAAGCTTATGACGTTGAACACTTTTTAGATTTTATTCTAACAAAAAGAATCAAGGTCTACCCAAAGGTTCAAGATTGGATTAGAGAAGCTTTTATATATGGTCGTGGAATAATGAAAATTGTATGGAAAGAGGCATACAGAAAGACAACCAGAAAACTAGCTAGACAGGATGTAGAGGAAGAGATAGCAATTTACCAAGAAAAAATTCAATCTGGTGATGCGTCCTTAGAAACCATAGAGTTTTTAGATCAGATGGCTTTTGCGGCAGATACCCATGATTGGGAGCGAAGACCTTTCTTGGAAGTTGAGCGTGAGGAACAGACTTACGATAATCCAGATTGGGTGTTTATTCCTATAGAAGATTTTATATTCCACCCAAGAGCTATTGATATTGAATCTTCCCCGTATGTTGGGCATAGATTTAGAATGGATTATGACTCTTTGTTGAAAGCACAGGATCAGGGAATCTATTCTAATGTTGATTTGTTGCATCCTAATTCTTCTGATTCGGAAGCCGCTATTGTTTCTTCTCATGGTGAAAGCATGTTGAAAGATGTGCAAACCTTAGAAGAGGGGTATGAAAGTGTCCAACAAGAAGCGGAGGAAAATTTATCGGAAATAGAATTAATTGAATTTCACGGTAAGTTTGACATAGATGATGATGGGCGAATGGAAGATATTATTGCTACCTATGCTCCTAAGCAGGGTGTTTTATTATCAGTAAGGGAATCGGATTTGATGCATGGCAAGAAACCTTTTGCGGAAATTAAGATGTTTCCAGTACCCGGAAGGTTTGAATCTCAGGGTGTACCAGAGATTATTACTGATCTGCAACAAGAATTAAACGATATACATAACCAGAGAATAGATAATGGAACCATTACCAATGCAGTTATGTTCTGGTATGACCCCAATTCGGACGTTGACCCAGAGATACACCGTCCCGGGCCGGGCATGGGATTCCCTGCAGGGCCGAACCAAATCGGTATCTTGCAGACAGGAGATGTCAAGTTCTCTTCCTTTAGAGAAGAAGAGCTTGTCCGCAGACTTATACAGGATCGTATTGGTGTCTCAGATTTTGCAATCGGAAATGACGCAACGGCAATTCAAAACAAAACGGCTACTGGTGTAAGTGCGATAGTTAATGAAGGCAATCAAAGATTAGAGATGATGCTACGCAATGTTGCTATTGGTTTGAACGAAGCTGTGTTGCAGACGTTACAGTTAATACAACAGTTTGGTAACGATGATATGTTGTTTCGCATAGTTGAGGGTGCGAAATCTACAATGAAAAAGGTTTCTGCCAGAGAAATCCAAGGGCAGTACGATATAGATTTAGCTGCTAATTCTGTTAATACAAACAGGCTAATGCAACTAAGCGAGATACAACAGCAGTTAGAGTTGGCACTAAGAGCTGGCCCTGAATACGTTAATGTTTCTCCTTTAATCAGGGAGTTCATGCGTAAGTCTGGTTCTAGGATGGCAGATGAAATTTCGGTTCCTGAAACAGAGGCAGTATTAAGAAAGGCTACGGCTGATCCTAATATATTGATGGGATTAAAACAACAGATAGATGAACTGGCTATGCAGGCAGGGTTGATAGAGCCTCCTCAAACTCAACCCGCTGGGCAACCCTCGCCTGCTATGCCGACACAAGGTGGACAAGGTGGGATAGATTTACAGGGAATTATTCAACAGCTTGGCCCGGTTATTCAACAATTATTTAGTGGGGGTGGTCAGCAACAGCCTCAACAACAAGGCCCACCACCACCACAAATGATGTGATGCTTAATAAATATATAAGGATTAATAAATCGCCAGAAGAAAAAGATCGACACCTTAAAAAACTTTCTGGTCTTCTTTCTACTTCACAATGGGAAGAGGTCAGGGATGAAGTAGAAGATGCACTAATTAAGTGTTATGAAAGATTAGATTCTTGCAAAACACATGAAGATTTCATACGAGTTCAAAGTGAAGTATCAGCATTAAAAAAGTTAGCTAACTTGAACGGGCTTATGAACATTGTTGCCAATAGGCGACACAGGCTTCGTCCCCCTGTAATTATGGGACAGAATAAATAGGAGCAAACAAATGCCAGAAGACGGAAAAAGGATTGTTAATGAACAAACAATCGTAACTACCGAGCAGGATTCGGCTCCTGCAGAAGAAACACCAGAAGTTAGTATGGATACTGTTGAGAATGATGCATCCGAAATGGGTCATACTTTACCCTTAAACGATGATGTAGCCTCACCAGAGCTTGATTGGTCTGACATGAAACCGTTGGAAGAGTTCGACCAGATTGCAAAGCAACGTGGGGTAGATTCTTCTTCTCAGGGAGAAGAGGGATTAACCGACAGCATGTCCAAACGTATCAACAAAATGAAGCAACAAGAACAGCAAAAGCTAGAAGGTAAGGATCAAGTCATTGCTGAAAAAGATTCAATTATAGCTGCGAGAGAGCAACAAATTGATGAGCTAACTAAAATGGCAAATGACTACCGAAAACTACAAGCTGATTATGTACCACCTCAAGGTGATGTGGCTGAAGTAGACACCCAAATTACAGAGTTAGATCAACTCTTGGAAGACGAAGGTGACACTTATACAGCCGCAGAAGTTGCAAGGCATATGCAAAAGCGACAAGACTTGCAAAATAAAAAGCAAGATGTTGCTAGCAAGCAAGCACAGGCACAACAGTTAGTTCTCCAGCAAAAAAGGATGCGAGAGCAGTCTGATAATTATGTTAAGGATAATTATTCTTTTGTTAATGATCCTAAAAGCGAATATTATCAAACTCTCAAAACAAAAGCATACCCTATGTTGGAAAGCTTAATAGGGCCTAACTTCAAAGATCATCCACAGGATATGGTAATGGCTGCTGAGTTGAGTCAGTTAATGGTTGATGCGAACAAATATCAACAATTACTTGGCAATCGACCTGCACCACGTCAACAAGCAGCGCCAATGGCAGGGAACGTAACTCCATCACAACGAGGAAATAAAAAGCAAATGCCTTCTTTTAGAGGCGAAGCTAGTAATCTTCGTGGTTCTGGTGTTGAAGACTTTGCGAGTATGTTGCAAAAACGTGGACACGGTTGGAGGCCATAAATTTAGTTAGGAGAAATAATTATGGCTCTATTTGAGACATATACGGAAGCGGCAGGTACTGGCGGCGGTGGTATGCGTGAGGACTTGCTTGATATAATTGTGAATATCACTCCAACAGAAACCCCCATGTTGAGTGGTTTCAAGAAATCTAAAGCTATGGCGACAACGCATGAATGGCTTACTGATACTCTTGGTACTGCAAATGCTTCAAGGGTTGCTGAAGGAGCGGCATTCTCTAATTCAGCTAATATTGCTGTGGCACGAACACGACTGAGCAACTACTGTCAGATTAATCGTGAAGTGTTTGAAGTATCGGATACCTTGGATGCTGTCGATAAGGCAGGCATTAAAGGTGGCGAGTATGAATACCAACTTGCGAAAGCCTTGAAGATTATGGCTAGAGCAATCGAAGTTGATGTTGTTGACGGAGCATCTGCGGCTGGTTCTGCTGGAACTGCTAGAGGTTCTAAAGGAGTAATCCCTTGGGTTACTACAAACCTAAGCACCGCAGGTGGTGGTCGTGATTTAACGGAAACTATCTACAATGATAATTTGCAGAGCATTTTCGTTACTGGTGGCAACCCTGATACAACCTATGTTAATGGTTGGCAAAAACGTAAAGTTACTGCGTTCTCTGCTACCAATACTCGAAACATCGAAGCTTCTACAAAGAAGCTGATTTATTCGGTTGATGTTTATGAGAGTGATTTTGGCCTACAGCGTGTAATCCTTGATAGGTATATGCCTACCGACAAGCTTGCACAGTTGCAAAAAGATATGTGGGGTATAGCAATGCTACGTCCTGTTAAACATACTCCGATTGCGAAGCTCGGTTCTTCACGAGCTGGTATGGTTGAAGCTGAGTGGACTCTTGTTTCTATGGAAGAGAAAGCTTCAGGTGTTGTTGAAGAGTTAAACATCAATTAGTTGTAAACTCTTACATCTAGCTGGGGAGGGGAAACCCTCCCTTGCTTTTACTATGAAAAAAACTATAAGAACAAAACAGCCTGATGTCCCTGATGAAGACGGCTTTACTAGCGATATGGCTACTCGCCTTGTTCGTGAAGAAGGTAATCCTTTTAAAAGAGCAAGGACATCTATTCAACATATACAAAGATTGGATGACACGGGCTTGCAAGTAAAGCTTGAGCGTTTGAATACGGACAATGGTTTTACTGACGGGCGTACTATGAGAAAAGTAGGGAGTATACCATCTATCTTCTTAATGAGGCCAGAGTATAAGGACATTATAGATGGCGACCAGAAAGCAATGCAGAAAGCATTAAAGCGTTTCTTTCAGGATCATCCTGAATATCGTGTTTGTAATAATAATTACTGAGAGGTAAATACTTATGGGAGTATTAACTACTTACGAATTTACACAAGATGCGTTAAGAAGACAAGAGCTTTTCAAGATAGAACCAAAGAACGAAGAGAAAGAACAACCTACTGAATTGCTTAAAGAAAAGGTTGAACAATTAAAAACAGAAGATAAAGAGGAGAGTGAATAGTGTCATTAGCTACTATCCGTGACCCGGTTTTAAGAGACTTAGGTCTTGATTCTTCTTCAAGTCTTGTTGCTGATGCCAAGCAACGTATTCTTGATTATATAAATGAAGCAATACAAGAGTTAAATATTTTAGGCAAGTGGGACATACTAAAAAGTCAGGGTAGTTTTTCATTGGTTACAGACCAAAGGGAGTATGCTTTGGCTTCTGATGTTGATGTCAACAAGATTCTTGGTGATAGATTTTTTATTGACTCAGAAGATTCTTTTGTTTATCTCGCTTCTTCTAATAAAACTTTTCAAGAAGAACTTATACAAAACGATACTGGTTTGCCTCTTATATGGATACCTTTTGGTAAGGATTCTTCCCAGAACGATACGATTAAAGTTGATCCTGTACCATCGTCTACTGAAAATGGAGTTGTATTGTCCTATTGGTATACACGCAAGCTTACAGATTTGAGTGCGGATTCTGATACGACACCGTTCCAAGAGGTTGTAATCAGGCATATGGTTAAAGCAAAGTACGCTGAGTATGATATGGATTTCGCAAAGCGTGACAGGGAAATGAATTTAGCTAATGCTTTACTGCAAAAACTGCAAGCCCAAAACAGGGGAGCTATGAGATTTAAACCGTTGACTAGGCGTAACAATTATTTAAACAGATATACTGGCAGAGGTAGAGGGGTTATATATTAATGCCGTTAAGACAAAAAATATTTGAGTCAAACAACAAAGGGCTGTTTGATATTGCTGTTGGCGAAGGTAACATTTCAGCCGATTTTGCTACTGAACTGCAAAACAGTCGAGTTGCTTTGAATGGCGAGGTGGCAAAGAGAAGGGGTAGAACTTATTTTAATACTACCGTTATTCAAGATGCCCCAGACGTTATAGGGTTAATGATTTATGATGGTAATTTCCCCGGCTCATTTGAGGTGTTGGCACAAGCTGGTACTAACTTGCGTAGGTATTCTTCCTCTACAAGTTCTTTTGGCACAGTTGTAAAGTCTGGTTTAACAGCTAATGAAAAATTAAACTGGACTATGTTTAACAACAAAATGATTTTGACCAATGGAGTGGACAATCCGTTTAAGTATGGATACACACCAAAACCTTTTAAACCAACTACAGGCACAACGTCTGCTGGCTCAAAGTCTAGCAGAACTTATTATATTACTATTACATATACTACAACCAATGGAGAGTCTGTTGTTAGCGAAGAACAAACTCAGGTTATAGGGGCAAACAATGTTTTAACAGTTACTAGTCCAGTTAGTGTTTCTGGTGCTACGGGGTACAATGTTTATCATCATACTGTTTCTGGCTCTTTGAAGTTACAAACAACTTCTCCTGTAGCTATTGGGACAAATTATACTGAAGCAACTGGGTCTTTAAATGATGGTGCCGCACCCCCAACAGAGCATACTGGTTGGTATGTTGTTGATCTTTTAGACAGCCCACCAAAAGCTAAATATGTTTATGCTTTAAATAACAGGGTTTGGCTTGCAGGGATTCCAGATGAAAACACAAGGTTCTCTGGTTCTGCTGTAGATAATGAAGATGATTGGTCTACTGCTTCTGATTTTGTAAATATTAATCTAGCTTCTGTCTTGGCTCGTGGTGATACGATTACTGGGTTAGGAAGATTAGGTCAGACTAATGCTCTTATCATAGGATTGCAGAATCATATTGTTACTTACAAAGTTCCTGCTACGTTTAGTGATATCTCTATAGATAAGCAGATTTTTAATACAGGGGTAATGAGTCATAGAGGTATAGATGAAGTTGGTCTTGATAACTTTATTGTGGAAACGGAAGGGTTAAATAGCGTTAAGAGTGAGCTTATTGTTCAGGGGCTAAAGACTAGAAAATTAAGTGACAAGATTCGGGATAGGATTAATCCATTATTAAAAGCCGTTGCTGATCCTTCGGAAGTTAATGTTGTTAATCATAAAGCTGAAAATGAATTTTGGGTTAACATTCCTTCTATTAGTAGACGTTATATTTATGATTATGAAATTAAAGCTTGGATGGAAGATAGAGATATTAAGATATTTCAATCTGTAAGAACACCAGACAATGAGATTTTAAGTGCAGGCCCCGGTGGACGTGTGTTTAGGGAGTACCAAAATGCTAGCGGTGTTGATGTTTTTGCTGATGGAAATAATGATGTAGATGTTTCTTGGAAATGGGAGACTCCTTGGCTTTGGTTTGACAACATAAGTATTAAAAAAATGTTTAAGTATTTTCAGTTTAAAGGTTCTGGGGTGGCAGGTGCATTCAACCTAGATATTGCTTTTGATTTTGTAGATGAAAGTTATAAAAGATTTTATTTACAGTCAATGCTTTCTAGCTGGGATGTTTCTGAGTGGGAAGCGACTTATTGGGATTTCCCTGATATTAATAAAATTCTTGTTCCTATGGTTGGAATGGGTAGAGCTATTAGATTTACCTTTACGGCAGACCATCAAGCAGATGTAAGTATTGCTTTCTATGGTGTTAAATATTCCAACGCAGGATTTAGGTCAAACGATTAGGAGAGGTTATGGGTACATTAAGTAGACTAAGAGATTTCACGGCAGACAGAGATGCGGTTCCACCTGTTGCTATTTCAGCACAAGGTATGGACGATGAGTTTGACCAGTTAGTTACCGAATCAAATGCACAAGATGTCAGGCTTGACACGTTAGAAGCAGGGGGGAATGTTAGTACGGCAGACTTGGCTGATGATGCTGTTACTCCTGCGAAGGCAAGCTTTATTGATGATACTTTGGCGGCTACTGATACTCATATTATGGTTGCTGATGGAACTGATTTTGATAACGTAGCTGTCTCAGGCGATGCAACCTTATCTAATACGGGTGTCCTGACAATAGGTAATGATAAAGTTGTTACGGCAAAGATTCTTGATGCAAACGTAACGACTGCGAAGATAGCAGACGCAAACGTAACGACTGCAAAGATTCTTGATGCCAATGTAACAACCGCAAAGGTGGCAGATTCAAATATTACGTCAGGAAAATTGGCAAGCGATTCTGTAGTTACCGCAAAAATTCTTGATGCAAACGTAACGACTGCGAAGATAGCAGATGCAAATGTAACAACAGCAAAAATAGCAGATGCAAACGTAACGACTGCTAAAATTCTGGATGGTAATGTTACCTTAGCAAAGCTTGTAGACCCTAGTGCAACAAACAAACTGTTAGGAAGAACAACGGCAGGTAACGGGGATTGGGAAGAGGTAGCAATTCAAACAACCCTGACAAGTACGGATGAATCTATCCCTACATCTAAAGCCGTAAGAGATGACATTGTATCTTTGGTAAATGATGTTGGTGGTTTTGTTGCTGTTGCTGACGATCAATCTTTCCCTAATACAAACCCAGACCCAGACGATGGTGTAGGTACTGTTGTTTCCATAGCTAATGCAGGGGGTTTAGTTGTTAATGGTTCTGGTGTAACTACAACTGGTCGTTCTCTTGGTTCATCAACCGTAACTATTAGTGGTATTCCTTCTGCATATCAAAGCACAACTATAGCTGATGGTTTGGGTATGCATGTTATTACTACTACTACTTTACATACTTATACCTATCATAAAATAATTGCAAAAGAAGGCGACACGAATACTGTTGCTACTAATATTTCTAGCGTAAATACTGTTGGTAGTAACATATCAGATATAAGTACTGTCGCAGGGCAAATTGCCCCAACAAACAATCTTAGTACTGTCGCAGGAATTTCCAGTAATGTTTCAACGGTAGCTGGGATTTCTGCTAACGTAACAACGGTAGCTGGAATTAGTAGTAATGTTACTGCTGTTTCTGGCAACAACGCAAACGTAACAACTGTAGCTGGGCAAATATCACCTACAAATAATATTGGTACTGTCGCAGGAATTTCCGCTAACGTAACAACGGTAGCTGGGGTTTCTGCTAACGTAACAACGGTAGCTGGAATTAGTAGTGATGTTACTACTGTTTCTGGTAATAATGCAAACGTAACAACTGTTGCTGGCTCAATAGCTAATGTGAACACTACTGCAACAAATATTGCGGATGTAAATAATTTTGCCAATGTTTATCGCATTGCATCTTCTGACCCAACTACTTCATTGGATGAAGGTGATTTGGTTTTCAGAACTGATACAGACACTATGCGTGTTTATAATGGATCAGCTTGGCAGAACGTAGCACCAGTTAGTTCAGCAATGGCTTTTGGTACGCTTACTGTTTCAGGGCAATCCGATGTTGTTGCAGATTCAACAAGTGACACTCTGACCATTGCTGGTACTGGTGGAACAACGATAACAACGAATGCTGGTACGGATACGATAACAATAGACACCCCAACTGCTGGTGCTTCTATAGGTGATATTATTGCTTTAAGCTAACTTTAACAGGGAAAAATTATGGCTAACACATTTCATTTAAAAACTAAAGACGGTGGGAGTCTTGCGGCTAATACTGATATGACCGTCTATACTGTTGGTTCAGGCGTTACTACAGTAGTAATCGGCTGTACCATAGCGAACATAACTTCTAGCTCTATTACAGTAGATGCTAAATTGGAGAATAATGATGGAGATAATATCTTCATCGGGAAAGACTTGCCCATCCCAACCGGGAGTAGCTTGGATATATTAGCTGGAAAGATTGTGATGAACACGAGCGATATATTTAAAATACAAAGCGACACCGCTAATTCAACTTCTGTTGCACTTTCTATTATGGAGCAAACCTGATGGCTGGATTTATAGGAAACAGACCTACTGGCACAAGCCTGAGTGGATCGGATATATCTGACGATAGCATAGAATCGGCAGACATTAAGGCAGGAACTATAGTTGATTCTGATATTAATGCAAGTGCGGCGATAGCACAAAGTAAAGTAGCTTTAGATATTACTAATTCAGAAGTTAATGCGAGTGCGGCTATTGCTACAAGCAAAGTAAGTGGTGCGGTAACTTCTATTGCATCACATGGTCTTGGTTCGTTAGCTACTTTGTCTAGCGTAGATACAGCACAACTAACTGCCGATTGCGTGGACGGAACAAAAATAGCAGACGATGCTATTAACTCAGAACATATCGTAGACGGATCAGTAGATGATGCACATTTAGCTACAGGTATTTCATCTTCTAAACTTACTGGAGCTTTGCCAGCAATTTCTGGTGCTAGTCTTACGAATTTACCTGCTGGTGGTGGTTTTAATTCCGTTCAGGCATTTACTTCTGGCGGTACATGGACAAAGCCTTCTGGTATTACTAAGGTGTGGGTAGTAGTACAAGCTGGCGGTGGAGCTGGCGGTGGGTCTACGATAAATGATGCAGCAGGAGGAGGAGGTGGTCAGGGCGGTATTACCTATAAGTTTATAGACGTAAGTTCAATATCTAGCGAAACTGTTACTGTTGGTAATGGTGGTACTGGTGGTACTGGTGCTGGTGGTCAGGGTGGTACAAGTTCTTTCGGTTCTCATTGTAGTGCTACTGGGGGTACTGGTGCTGGGGCACATTGTGATTATAGCTCTGGTACTAGGCCCGGTGGAGAGGGAGGAACAAGCTCTGGTGGTGATATTAATTTTACAGGGCATGCTGGTAGTCCTGGTTGTGGTGGCCCTGATATTGTCGTTCAAGCTGGTGGCACAGGTGGAGGACTTGGTGGTGCGAAGGGGTCAAGCAATAACGGCCCCGGTGAAGCTGGAAAAGCAAATACAGGTGGAGGTGGAGGTGGTGGAAATAGAAAAACATCAACCTCCCAAAGTGGTGGTGCTGGTGGTGGTGGTTATGTCATTGTTATGGAGTACTTATAATGAAAGCATTAATAAAAGACAGTATCGTTGTTGATGTTGTAGAAAAGGAATTTCCTGTCCATAGTGATTTTAAATGGATGGACTGTCCAGATAATTGTGTAGCAGGGAACTGGCATTTAACTGATAAAGGATTAGAAGAAAAACCAGTTCCTCCTGACACAAGAACATATAAGGAAAAACGAAGTGCTGAATATCCTCGTATGGCAGATTATTTAGATGGTATTGTTAAAAACGATCAAGATCAAATTAATAAATATATTGCTGATTGCAAAGCAGTTAAAGACAAATATCCCAAATGATTAGGGTCAATAATGTGGAAGGGTTAATTGCAATTGAGAGAGGTAAGCTATGAGTGGGTACGTTGGGCGAGGAATTAATTATGGTAATGCAGTAGCAGACCACTTCACAGGTAATGGTGGTGCAACCTATACTCTGACTTATGACACCACTACCAATGGAGTTGTAATCAGTTTGGATGGTGTAGTCCAAAAGAATGGTACAGATTTTAATATTGCTGGAACGGCTCTTACCTTTACTTCTGTAGTAGCAAATCCAATTGCGATACAGGTTATTTATACTGGATTGACACAAGCGATTGGTACTCCCTCCGACAATACTGTTAGTACAACTAAGCTACAGGATAATTCTGTTACTGGCAGTAAAATCGCTATGGGGTCTGATGCACAGGGAGACACCCTGTATTACAACGGTACGGATTATGTTCGTTTACCGAAAGGTACTGCTTCTCAAGTATTAAAAATGAATAGTGGGGCAACGGCTCCTGAGTGGGCGGTTGATGTAGACACTACAAATACAGATGCAAGTAATCTCACTAGCGGAACTCTCCCTGATGCTAGGTTCCCTGCAACTTTACCTACTGCTTCGGGGGTGAACTTAACATCTCTCAATGCAAGCAATCTAGGAAGTGGGACAGTACCTTCGGCTAGACTTGGTTCTGGGACTGCTTCTTCAAGTACTTTCTTGCGTGGCGATTCTACTTATGCGGAAGCAGGGGGTGGTGCTTGGACATTGATTTCAACTGCCGTTGCATCTGATTCAGCCAGTTTAACTATTACAGGATTGGATTCAACTTATGATTCTTACTCTCTAGTGTTTTCTGACATAAGATGTGCTACAGATGCCGCATACCTATATTTTCGTGTAGGTGATTCAAGCGGAATTGATAGCGGTGGCACTGACTATGATTACCATAATGGTGCGCCAGAAACATCGGCTTGGAGTTATAGTGGTAATTTTTCTTCGGGTAATAGTTATATACAATTAGCTTTACAAATAGGAAGTGGTACGGGGGGAGGCTTTTCTGGCACTTATACGTTATCAAGAGGTGTTTCAGCATGGCCTATGTTGCAGGGTACAGGAGGATGGGTTACTGAAACGGAAGCATCAGGGCGAGGTGGGGCTACATACGGTTTTCGCACTTCTGTTATTACGTTGACACAAGTTCAAATTCTAATGAGTTCTGGAAATATTGCATCTGGAAGAATGTCTGTTTACGGAATAAAGCATACTTAATTAATAAGGAATAAATTATGGGTAGAATGAAAAATGTTGACGGAGTAGATGTACCGTTAACAGCCGAAGAAGAAGCACAAAGAGATGCAGAAGAAAAGGCTTGGGCTGATGAAGCACCCAAACGTAACGCTCTCAACGAAATCCATCGACTTGAAGGCACAATTACCCCTAGAAGATTGCGAGACTCTGTATTGACTGATGAAGGTAAGGCATGGTTAGCGGATGTTGAGACTAAAATAGCAAGCGAGCGAGGTAAATTATGAGTACAACTAAAGTAACTGACAATTTGCGAGACACAACCCAAGTCGATGGCGCAAAAATAACGACAGGCACGATTCCAGAGGCGCGGATTACGTCACTTGATGCAACTAAGCTGACAGGGAATATAGCGGATGCTAGGGTTCCATCTAGTGCTGTAACTCAGCACGTTACTGGTTATGATGATGCTTCTATTAAAGCAGACATTCTTAACTTGGCTCTCAATCAAGCTATAGCAGATAACAGGGTAGCTTATAATTTAGAGAACTCTTTTGTAGATGGCTTTGAGGATGACACGGGAATAACTACTGAGACTAACGTAGATCGTAATACGTCAGGGGAGTATGTAAGTTCGATTACTGGAACTGCCCCAGACAGCAATTATGTTTTTCTTGTTCAATCAGATACGACTAATAATAGCACGACTTTTACTGATGAGTCTGCAAACGCCCACGCCCTTACCGTTGTCGGAGACACAAAACATTCTACAACGGAAGAAAAAATCGGTGATACTTCAATTTACTTTGATGGTACTAGCGATTATATTCATGCTACAAACGACCATGCTGATTTTGCATTTGGAACAGGTGACTTCACTATAGAGATGTGGGCGTGGCAACCTTCACAGGTAGTCAATAAGCATTTAATATGTAATAGACAGGGTGCTGGTGGTGATGTTTGGGCTTTCTTTACGAGTTCAAGTTATCAATTAGGTATTGCTACAGGTAATGCTATTCTACTTCATGGTACTGCGGCTGTTCCTGCTAGCACATGGACTCATTGTGCTGTAGTCCGAGATTCTGGAACATTAAGAATGTATTTCAATGGCGTTCAAGAAACAACGGTTGCCAATACTACTGATTTCTCGTCTAATATTAAACTAAGAATTGGAGGATCAGATACACAAGGGACAACGAATTGGAATGGTTATTTGGATGGGATTAGGGTTAGTAAAACTTGTCGTTATCCAAGCGGAACAACATTCACTCCGTACACTACGAATCTTGGGCTTACTACTTCAGCCACAGGCACTCTTATCTCTGACCCACAAACAGCTTCATCTTCTCGTACATCATGCTCTGGTGTAATCATTTATGAAGATGCAGATGGTACAGCTACTCTAGGAACGGACTTAAAAATCTATTTTACTGCAAATAACGGTTCTAATTGGACAGAAGCGGCTAGTTATGCAACTGCGACTACATATAGCGGAACTAAGAAGCTGGTTAAGTTGGGGGCTACTACTGTTACGGCTGGTACGGCTATTGCGATGAAGGCTGTATGGGCTAATCAGGCGAGTGGATCTAAAGAAACTCGCTTGCATGGATGGGCGGTCAATTACTGATGATTAGATGGTATTCAATATTAGCTATAATAATAGGAACAATATACTTTTTTTGCCCAACATGGATAGACAAAGTTCATTCATTTGTAGATCATTCCCTTGGTATACACGAGGATGAGCATAAATGATTAGATGGTTTTTAATTTTAATTTTTCTATTTCAAATTAGTTGTAGTGTGTTAACAGGTTTTATTACGGGTGTTGCAGGTAATATTACTAGCGATACCTTTGGAAGAATTTCTGAAGGGGATTGTGAAAATGATACAAAACGAAATGGCTCTAACAATGGTATACAATTTATATACATTAGCGAACCATCACTCTAACAATGATAAACATTTACCGAGTCAATAAGATCATGGAAATTTCAAACATACTCGAACAGCCAGCTTTTACACCGCCCCCAAATCCTTCGGCTAGTCCTCCACCGATTGTGGAGAATCCAATAGCTAATAGCCAAGTAGCCACACCTGATGCTATTGCTCCGATTGAGGGAGACAAGGGTACTATTTTTACTGGTGTTGCATGATGGTGAGGGCGTGGTGAGGGCTTGGATAGCAATAATCGGGACGGTAGGAATATTTTTAGCGTGGATTTATTTTGTTTTAAGTGCATTAAATAAAAGCTTATACCAATGAATGGAAACTATACTCCACAACGCATGGTCATTATTTGTAGCAATCGGTTGGTTTTTTCTCAATCGGATTACGGCAAAGGTAGACGCATTGGAAAAAGAAAAGGCAGAGAGTTCTGCTGTTTCTAGAAATGTAAGTTTAATACATGAGACAGATAGGCGAGTTGATAAGATTCAGCATTCTACAGTACCAAGAGAAGAATATAAATTTGATGTATATAAATTGCATACAAGAATCAACGAACTAGAGAAATCCAAAGAAGATAAGATCAATGCTATTAGGATTGTAGATGAAGAGAGAGGTAAATAATTTGGAAAAGGTAAATGATTTAGTTGTTTGGATTTTTGGTGTGTTATTGGCAGGAGTTTCTTGGGTGTTTGCGAGATTGTTTAAATCAGTTGATGAAGCACATATTAGGATTGACCGTATTGAGTCTCAAGTTGTTGACAGGAAGTACTTGGAATCTCAGATGTCACCAATACGTCAAGATTTGAATATGATTTTGAAGCATTTGTTGGAGCATCGTGGTACAGAAGGTCAGGATAAACTTAAAAATTAAGGAGCAACTAATGAGTAAAATGATGGGCGGTTTGATTGAAGCGATTGATGGTTTTATGCCGGGCTATAAAACATATGTTTGTTGGGTAGTAGCTATGGGAATGATGGGTTGTCAGATGATGGGCTATCATCATTTTACCCCAGAGATGTGGGGCATGGTTGGTATAACTGGCATGGGTACATGGAAGATGGGTCATGACAGGAAGAAGAAATAATGTTTCAGGCAATTTCTGCAGCATTAGGAATATTGTTTTGGTTTCTTAAGCGAAAGAAAGCTAGAAGTTATGGAGATTGGAAAGAAGACATTAAAAAGGTTAACAATGCTATTGCTACAGGGGACGATGACGCTCTCACTCTTGCTTTTGATAAGCTGCGGGTGGAAGCAAAGCGTTATAATACCAAGCGACAGGGTGTTGGAATGCCCAGAAGACGTAACTAAATCTTGTACTGTTAGTAGAGCGTGGTTGCTAGAACGCTATGAAACAGAGCGTGGCTTGTTAAAGCAACTTGAAGAGTGCAAAGAAAGGTGAGATGAAGAGAAAGTTATGGCTATCGCTTTTATGTTTTGTCCTAGTTAACAGCGTGTATGCCGATACTGATGATAAGAAAATTGAAGTGCCATCTCCTATGGAAATTCGTGACTACCATCCGTTATCGAATGGAACTCTTATTGTCGAGTATGCTAACGAGAGGGAGTTTTTATACAGGATTGTTAAGATTAAACCTAGACCCGAATGCAATCAGGTAAAGGTTGATGATGATGGGAAGATAATAATAATAACTCAAGCACCGAGCCAGAGTTATGAATATATTTTGGAGCCAGTACCTTTTATGGTTAGTGAATGGATGCACTATGAAAAGTAATGTGGATTTTAATACTCATTCTTTTTTCTGGCCCTAATGAAATTAAACATATTGATGTTTTGGAGCATCACTTTGTTGAACAAAAATGTGCGAACAGAATTGAAGAAGCCATAGATATTGGTTTACCTCAAGGAAGCAGTATAGCTTGTATAAAGATTAAACATATAACTAAAACATAGAATATGTTTGAAAAAGATGAATTTGGCAGGATATGGTTTGACGAGGATAATTTCTTAGCCCCGTTTGGTCATTTCAAAGAGGATTACAATTTTGTTATTAAGTATTTGCGTGATCCTTTTATAGCAGAAAGAACATTCTATGATGGTTTAGACGAGAGTACGTTGTTGTCGTATTACTCTGAATACTTAAAGAATGGTTTTGGATGGATAGGTTTTCATAAGAAGCAAAGGGCGGCGTACTTGTTCCTTGAAACAGTTTCTTTGAATCCATTAATTTATGCGGTACACGGTGGGTTGGATAGGAAGTTGTTTGGAAGGGGGCAGGGTGCTAAGTCCATGCAGTTTGTAAAGAAGTTTGTTTTTGATGGGATGGAAGCTACCAAGTTGGAAGGCTATGTATTAAAGCCGAATAGTTTGGTTGCTGGTTATTACAGGCGTGGTGGACTAACCAAGGAATGTGAAATACAGGGTAGGGTTAGTGTTGATGGGAAGTTGTTGCCATGTATTATTTATAGTTTGAATAAGGAAAATTATTTTAACAAGGAGAACGATTATGGGCGGTTCACCGTCACCACCAAGAGGGCCAAGCCCGGCCGAAGTAGCGGCAGCACAAATAGCCGCTCAAAGGGCAGAACAAGAAAGAATAAGGCTTCAAAGAGAAGGGGACGCAAATCGTTTTCTAAGCGAAAACGCAATAACGGATGACTTTCGCCAAGGCATACTTTCTCAATCGAATGCCGCTAGGGACGCACAATCCTCTTTATTAGATAACCAGTTATCTACTACGCTTCAAGATATCAGACAAAGAAATGCTGGAAGAGGATTAAGTCAATCTACTTCTGGTGAAGGTATACTTGGACAGGCTAGAGGGTTTGCTGATTCTAGTCGTGCAGACTTGTTTGATTCTGCAAGACGAAGGGCAGACAATAGAATATCTGACCAACAGCGTTTCTTGGATAACGCCGCTTCTGATATTAGGGCAGGTAGAAGTTTTGAATCTGCGAGAGCAGGGTTTCGCAATGATATAGATTCAGCTAACAAATCATTTGAATCTAGTCTTGCGAATGCTCAGTCAGGCGATCAGCGTAATGCCGCTTTTAGAAACTTTGAAACAGATAGGCGAATGGCTGCTGCTAAATTCCAAGAGTCTGTTAACCAGTTCGGTACTCAAGGAACTATAGCTGCTGCATTTGGCAGTACTCCAACAGATAGTGAAGAACCAAAACAAGCTGGGCAAGTTGGTAGCTTTACCAGCGGTTTAAGTTAGGAGATATATTATGGGTGGAAATGTAGGAAAAATGATTGTTCCTTTAGCAATAGGAATTGGTGCAGGATTCGCAGCTCCTGCTTTGGCAGGTAGCTTTGGAGCAGGAGCGACAGCTAAAGCTGGAGCCTTAGCTCTTTCAAAGGGGCAAGCGTTAACTGCAGCTCAAACTGCTGCTATGGCTACTACTCAAGGTGCTTTGGCAACAGGTGGTTTTTCATTTATGTCTGCTATGGGTGCAGGGATGGCGGCTAATAATATGATGACTGAAGTTCCGCAACAGCCTGACTTCTCTCAACAGTTTGGTGAACAACAAGCCATGCTCACACAACAGCAATCTTTCGGAAGAAGGTCAACTGGTGAATTAGAACAGATGCTTGAGTTCGGTACTGATTATGAAAAGAATCAGGCTTTTGATGAACTGCAAAGACGTGGTGAAGATGAACAAAGGTTGGTTGATCTTCAAACCAGACGTGGAAGAAGTGAAGAAAGACAAGGTGAGATTGATGATTACATTGATCGTAATGCACCGCCAACAGAAGATGAGTTGAATATTCTAAGAGCTACACTTGTTCGTGAAGAAGAAGATAAGCTTGATGCAGACATTGAAGCTGAAAGAACTAGGGCTAAACAGGTTATGGCAAGACGTGGTATGGGTAGCAGTAATGCATTGTCTCAGTTAAACGCTAGGCTTGAAGATGTTCGTGCCAAGGGTAATCTTGCTATCAGGAATGATGTTAACAATAGGGTTGTTAATTACGCTCAAGGTATTAGTTCGTTACAAGGTCAAGGATTGCAGAGATTAATGTCTGCTTCTAGTATGGAAGATGCTTCATCAAGGTATGATCTTGGTATGCAAGATGCTGAAAGAAGATTACAAGAAGGATTAAGACAGTCTTCTACAGCGTCACAAAACGAGTTAAGCTTGAACAAGTTTAGAACTGAAGTAACTGGAATGAATAACGCATACGAACAAGAGATGCAGAGACAACAGAGTAATGCGATGCTTGGTCTTGGTGCAATAGGTATAGCGGCTCCAAGGTTATGGCCTACTGCTACTGATAATCTTGGCACAAAAGATAACCCTATTATAACGCAAAATAAAAATACAACTCTTGATGCTCCAACTGCATTTGGATAGATACATGTCAATGAGAAGCCATAATATAAACAGAAGTTTCTGGTTCATCTGGCAGTTCTTCAATAGCCTTGATGCGATCATTGATATGTGGGTGTGTTCTAAGGAGTGGATCGAAGGCATGATCTGGAAGCGTTTCCTTCATCCAGTACAAAAGGTCAAGAAAATCTTTTTTACTGTAGTTGGCTTTCCTTAGATATTGTACGGCAAGTCGGTCAGCTTCCGATTCGTGGCTTCTACTGAAAGCGGCGAGTCCCCAGCCACCGAAAGTATTTGTAACCTGAGAAGAGTATGGCATATACAATTCTCCTGTAATGATAAGAGCGTTAGCGATTATTGCTAAACCTAAGTTGGAATAGTAATGACCTTGTTTTAAATGAGCAAGTTCGTGTGCGGCAACAGCGGCACGTTTTGCTTTAGTTTTTAATTCATACAACATATAGGCAGTTATGTTTACTTCATTCCCAGTAGAAACCCAAGCATTCATAAAATCATCTTTATATACGACACCAAGGTATGGTTTATCATTGGGAAAGTTGGGAATAGTAATGCTGTTAATAGCACTTTGCCAATCATCTTGACCGCAATATTCTTTTTGATGGCAGAGAAATCGTGCTGGAGATGCACAGCTTATAATGAATAGAAATAAAACAGATAGGATTACTTTTTTCATTTCATCACCTTTCGTTAGGTTAATGAATTAATGATACATATGCGTCAAACAAAGTCAAGGATTAAATGATATGTCGTCTAGAAATATAGGGTTTAATAATTATAAGGCAATAGTGAACCGATCTGATGTCGTAGATGTTGATGAATTAATTGCGGCAGCAACAGGTGGTGTAAGCCCTGATCGTATCCCCCAAGACTCACAACCGGGGGTGAACTTAAGACAGGATGGTACATTCAATCCCTTTGATCCTACTGATGGGACTCCACCTCGCAATACTGGAACTACAGATTCTCTGGAAAACATTCTTGCTACGCAGGGTGCAGAAGGTTTGTTGGGGTTGGGTGGTACAAGGAACAATGCTTACCAACTTGCGGCTAATCGTGCTGACAGAAGAATATCTGCAAACAGGAAACGTGTCCAAGATTTAGTCAAGCTTGATCCTACTAATCCTCTTGCCGCTTTAGTTACTTTTCTTGGTGCTAGAGAAGAGGCGTTAACCAATGCTGATTTAGAAGGTATAAGAAATGCTTATGGCAGACAAGAGCGTTTGACAAAAGGAAGAAAGAAATTTTTTGAAGACCTTAAAAAATCTGGGCATGAAAATATATTTAAAGAACTGGTTAATAAGAGGTTTGGTGGGGATACAGATAAGGCATGGATGTTTTTGAAAGACCATCCTGAAGTATTGGCAGAGGAGTTTAATAGGCCGAACCCAGCTAAGATAAAAGATTATACATCAGTATTAAGGACATATCAGGAAATTGTAAAAGATATGGATTTTATAGGTACTGGCTTGATGGGTAAAGAGGCAGAAGAACAATTAAAAACAGGGATGGGGATTATAAAGAAATGGTTGGACAGGCAAAAAGCACTTCATGATGGTCAGCTACCAGCTTCGGAAGAAAAGAATTTACAAAAACATATGAGGAAGTTAGAAGAGCTTCGTGAATCTGTTAATAGTGCAAAAGCTGAGAAAATTAAAAGCGGAAATTTTACACCCAAAGAAGCTGAGGATTTGAAATTAGAACTGCAGCGTTTGATAAATCAGGCTAAAGCCAACAAGGAATTCGGTGGGACTACTCCCAACAAAGATATAAGAAGGATAGCAGAACTTCAAACTGCACTAGGGATATATGATTCTAAGATAAAAGAAAAAGACAATTTAATGCCTAAGAAGAAAGACTCAACACTTACACGGATGGAGATGGAAAATGCTAAAAAAGAATTACACAAAAAGTGGGGGTATCAAGGTATTGAAACATCTTTTGGTGTTGCCCTTCCTACTGATTCTCCTGAGTGGTTGAATTGGAGTTTTGACAAACAAGCAGAGCAGATAAATAAAGTTATTGATTATTGGAGAGAAAAAGAAAAGTATTCAATTCAAACTGACGAGAAAATTCCTGATTGGGTTAGTGGATTAATGAAAGATAAGTACCCATTTACAGGGGAAATGTTGAAGGCATATCTTAGTAAGGTTGATCCTTCACAACCGGGTGTTGATGACCAGATTATTGCGGATGCAAGGGAAGCCCTTAACTTTAAAATTCCGGGTGTAACTGATGCACAAGTCTCGGATGATGGTTCACAAGTCTCGGATGATGGTGTCACTAGTGTCACTCGCCCTACTCCTGAGTTCTATAATACACAAGATCAGGAAAAATTTAGGGATAAGCAAGGCGAATTTACCAATCCCTATGACACATTAAGATTCAAAGATAAAACATATCTACCGAATCTTGATATTAATACTTATCTTGGCAAGACCAAACAACCTCCACCTGATTCTAGTTGGATGGGTACGGATGAGACTGCTAATATTTTTAACGATCCTGAATACGGAAGAACAAATAAGTATGTATCTCCAAATGCCTCTAAAAATATTAACAATGCTACCATTGTTCTTGAAAACGTAGAGAAAAAAGTTAACGAGGTAACACGTTCTTTAAAGAACTACGGTGGGAAAAGTGCCGAAGTTATTGGTGATGCAGTTCTTGGGGGTTCTGCATCTGTTACAAAAGGTACTATAAAAGCTGTTAACAGGGCGAAAAAGGAATGGGATTTCATTAAAAGAAAAACTATTAAAAAGAAAAATGAACTTTACAAAAAGCTTGCCCAGTTAAATAAGGAATGGCAAGAAGCTAATAAGTTATTTGGAATAGAGTTAAGTCCAATTAATATTCCAAGAGAAGGATTGCTTGGCAAAAGTAGCAAGATGGCTGGTGAGGGTAGACCTCTTACGGCAGAAGAATCAAACAGAGCAATGAAGTTTGGATGGGATAGATATGATAATGAATATACTAGAACCAATAAGTATATAGCCCCAGATGCTAGCCCATTAACTCCATCGGAAAAGAAAAAACAATCTATCTCAGATAAGTTAAACAAAAAATATAACGACACGCTTAAAGAGATAGAAGCATTTGTTGAGGAAACTAAGTCTCTAATTCCACCACTACCTAATCCTAATACTGATGATGGCTTTAACGCACCAGATAATAGAACAATTCCGAGTGCGGCAGAAACAGAAGCTATGCAACAGGGAACAAAGGGTGGTGGCAAGTCTTGGTGGAAAGATTTGTTTCCGTTTTCCTCTAACAATATGATTGAGGAAGCTCCTAAAGACCCTCCTAAAAAACAATGGACTGCGGCACAAGCTGATGCGGAACAAAAAAAGATAGGGGAAGAACGCACAGGTGGCATGGGAGGGCCAAATGTTTTTGACCCAGAAGGTGATGGTTATGATGAAAAAACAGCGAGAGAGCTGGAGAGATTAATGCCTTTGACCATGCCAAAGCCAACCCGTAAGGGCAGTTATGACCAAGAAACTGTTGCCAATGAAGATGCGTTTTCTGCATGGGTTTGGCATGAGGATGAGGGAGAGTGGGTTAAACATGGTAGTAGTGTAGACCCAAGAACAGGCATGATATTAAAAGGCAGAGGATATAAGACATATAATCTTGAAGAAAAAGCAAGTAAAGATTTGGGCAATGTTATTACCAAGGGAAAAGATGGGCGTTATTATTCTTTAACTCCTGATGGAAAAGTTTATAAGGGAGAAGAAGAATGGAGTTTTGAAAGCATGAGTCCAAGACTTCAGTTTGTAGCTAAGGTTGAGAATGCCAAGTTAGACCCAAAGGCTGTTGGGTTTAAGTTGAAACCAAAACTAGATAAAGATGGCAAGAAGGTTAAGAAAAATGGAAGGGTTGTTATGGTGCATAAGTTGGACAAGGATGAAAACAAAATTCCTGTTTCTTATGGGTTGATTCAGTTAACTCCGAAGACAGCTTACGCTACAGATTATTGGAAAGAATTGGTTAAGGAAGAAAAACCAACTAATGAAAAAGAAAAAATAAATCTTTTGTTTAATCCTAAGCATAACGCTGCTATGTCTGAAGAATTTATGAATACTCTTGAAGAGAAGATAAGGAAAGTTATAGAGAAGGAAAACTTGCCTTGGTCTGAAGAGGATATTGAGCTTGCTTCTATAGCCGCATATAACTGGAACGGTGAGAATATGCAGGGTGTAATCAGTAAGGCTGGGAAGAATAGCTTTAAGGCAACCCTTAACCAATGGGATACTATTAACTCTTCCGAATTTAAAAAGAAAAAGCAAGTCCCTGATGAAACTTGGAGTCAAATCAGAAGATACAAAGCTATGAGAGGGTGGAAATAATGGTAGATAGTTTTAGTTCTATTGATACTGGCAGAGATACATCTTTAAGTTCTGGGTTTCTTGACTTCACAGAAGAAGAAAAGAAACGTCTTGAACAATTTGGTTATGATGTGCAAGGAGTTAAATCTGCTATTGATACTGGACAGCTTACAAAAGATGATGTTATCCAAGTTTTAGATAATAAAGAATGGGACTTGCAACAACAGGCAGAGCGTGAAGTTCAGCGTGAAGAAGCCGATATGCCTGAGCCACAAAACAGGTATCTGCCTGCTTCAGTTGATTATCAGGATGTACCACAACAGCAAAAAGGTTTTTCTTGGGATAACTTTTTCTCTACAAATACTGGCCCTTTAGATATGGCTGCTGGTGCTATAGGTGACACAGGGGAATTTTTTGGTACTGTCGCAGGTTTTGGTATAGAAGCATTAGGTAGGGCTACTAATAATCCAGAAATATATAAAGCAGGTAAGTGGTTAAAAGAACAATCTGTTGAAAAGTCTAAGTCTTTTAAAGATTGGGGGATGGATGAAGGAGCGAAGGCAGATGCTTTAGGGCCACGTTCCTTTTTTACTTATGATAAGCCAGATGATGTTATGCCTAGTGGTTTAGGCAACTTTAATCTTGGTACTATTACACAATTATTTGGAACTGCTGTAACTACATCTGGTGGTCTTTTAATACCTGCTAAGATGATAGCAAAAAAACTAGTTAAGCAAGGTATGTCCCCCAAGAGAGCAGGTATGTTGGGCATGGGATTAACGGCAGGTGGTGCTGAAGGTACTATGGCCGCTAGCGATGCCTACGATAATGTTATTGAGTTTGCAAACCAAAACCCAGAAGGAATTAAAAAATCTCCATTATATAATGATGTAAGACAAAAAATAATTGCTCAATTTCCTGATGCAAGCGAACAAGATTTGTTTGATTTTATAGTAGATGAAGTTGCTGAGTCTGCGGCGTATACAGCAGGGGTTCCATCTGGTGCTATTGTTGGTTTGACATCTGTTCCGATGGCAGGTTTTTTAAATAAACTTGGGTTTTGGGGAAGAGGTGGAAAGAAATTTGAAGGTGTTAGAAAACCTTGGGGACAAGTGCTTTGGGGTGGAGCTTGGCGTGAAGGTTTAGAGGAAACAACGCAAGAGTCTAGTACTCAGTTATGGTCTAATTATGCAGAGTATATTTCTGGCAAATCACCAGAGAAATTAAGCTTTAAAGGTGTGCCAGAAGCTGCGGTTAGTGGATTGGTTGGTGGTACTACTTCTGGCCCTCTCTTTAGTGGCTATTCTAATGTAGGAAGGATGAGCCAAGAAGAAGTGGACAGCCGTAGGGTTGCTTCTCTTCAGCAATTAAGTGAAAAAGAAAGAGAAGAAGAATCTTTTATAGAATCCCAGTTAACTTGGGATGAAGAAAGACAAAAATTTGTAGAAACATCTCCATTCACTACACAGGGTAGTGAAGCATACATAGGTGATAGCCTAGAAGCTATTGGTCTTGAGTTTGAACAGGGAGATTCGTTTGAAACGATAGCTAAGAATAATGATGTTAGCTTAGAGTCTATTACAAATCTACAAAAAGCTATTGATCTTGCAAAAGAAGAAAGACAAAAGAAATTACCACAGGAGACTGATGATCCTTATGCTCAAGACGCAGATCAAAGGGAAGTCGTAAAGGAAAGAAAAAAGATTGTTGATGACGACCCTCCTGATGACCCAAGTATGGAAAGGCTTTCTGAAACTAAAAAGAAAATAGTACGAAAATTCAAGAAGGCTTATGGTGTAACCACATATGATGAGTTAAAGAATGAACTATCTGACCCAAATAAAAATACATGGTCATACATACAAGAAACATTTGGAAAGGATGTATCTTCTAAGCTTCAAGTAAACCTTTCAAAAAATAAAATAAAAGGATTTTCTAATAAGAATAAAGAGGGTGGTTCTTTGTTTGAGGCTATATTGACAGCAAATGAGGAAGCAGAAGCAAAGCCAGAGGCAAAGCCTACAGTAGAAAAACCTAAAGCAGAGCCGAAGGCAAAGGTTGCTAAGACTGCTGAGACTAAGACTACTGCTGAAGCTCCAGCTAATTTAGAAGTACAGCAAGCTGAAGAAGCTTTGGCAAAAGCTAGAAAAGAATTTGAAAGCTTTGGGAGGCAAGCCATTGCTGACAACAAGGCTACCGCAGGTGTTGATGGTATTAATATAGACCCAGATATAAAAGCAGATTGGGATAGGCTTGACAAAGCTGTTCTTGTGGCAGAAAAAAACTTAGAAACAGCGAAGTTAAAAGTCAAGCCTGATATTGAACGCCCAGAAGAAGAGGAGTTGTCGGAAGCAAAAAAGAAAAAGATTCAAAAAGGTATTGATCTTAGAAATAGAACACATATCCCCAACGCACAGAAAAAAATTGCCGAACTAAAATCGACTTTAAAAAAATCAGAAAACTCTAAGGCAAGTAAAAAAAAGAAAGCTGAAGCAAAAGAAAGGATAGATAAAGAAATTGAAAAGTATGATGACCGAATAAAGTCATACAAAAAGAAAAATAAAGACGAGCAGGCAAAGCTTGATGCTTCTAAGCCTGTCACAGAAAAGAAGGCTGATAAGAAAGAACCCACCAAGGCAGATAAAAAACCTACCGAAGCCAAGGCTAAACCAGAGCCTAAACTAAAAGCAAAAACAGATAAAGAGAAAGAAATTGGTGAGGCACTTTTGAATATTGTTGCTAATGTTACTAAAAGCGACATGATAAATGAGCGTATACATCAAAAGAACAATCCCAATAAAAGCTTGTTGATGATGGTTAATCATCCATTT
>VTLG01012740.1_pt1 | contig 57776 bp, 92 predicted proteins | sample 4694571 | NCBI WGS metagenome assembly VTLG01 (sample SAMN12604809, study PRJNA352737) | marine metagenome | biome: ENVO:00000447; feature: ENVO:00000209|ENVO:00000569|ENVO:01000036; material: ENVO:00002151; isolation source: viral sequences binned using virsorter ... | reverse complement strand
ATCACGCATTGCTGCGGTATCTGTTCTTACTAAAACAAATTTAGATGCAGTGGCTTCTGTTAACACTATTGCTGTAGCGGCTGCAAGTGCAGCTACATCTGCTAATCTTGAAACTAGGATTGCAGGAGTATCAAGTACTTTTGCAACTACCTCTGCCACATTAGAAACTAGGATTGCAGGGGTAAGTTCTACTTTTGCTGCTACTTCTGCTACACTTGAAACACGCATTAATGCAGTATCAGTTCTTACTAAAACTAATCTAGATGCAGTAGCCTCAGTAAATACAATTGCTGTAGCGGCTGCAAGTGCCGCAACATCTGCTAACCTTGAGACTAGGATTGCAGGAGTATCAAGTACCTTTGCAACTACTTCTGCAACTCTTGAAACAAGAATAAATGCAGTATCAGTTTTGGCAGAAACTAAAGCAAGTGCTACAACATCTGCCAATCTTGAAACACGTATAGCTGCGGTATCTGTTCTTACTAAAACAAACTTAGATGCTGTTGCCTCAGTGAACACAATTGCGGTGGCTGCTGCAAGCGCAGCTACATCTGCTAACCTTGAGACTAGGATTGCAGGAGTATCAAGTACCTTTGCTACTACTTCTGCAACATTAGAAACTAGAATTGCTACAGTGTCTAGCACATTTGCTGCAACTTCTGCAGCACTAGCAACAAGTATTAGTAATGCCAATGCTGCTGCTGTGGCATTTGCTATTGCATTGGGATAATTTATGGAGTATAATACGATATGGCTAATGCGTTCAAATTAAAGACAGATACAGCAGTGGGTACTAGTGCTGCTACAATTTATACTTGTCCTAGTTCTACAGAAACAACTATTATTGGTTTAGCAATTGCAAATATAGTTTCATCACAAATAGCAGTAGATGTTCAGATAGAAAATAATGATGGTGATAATATTTACGTAGTTAAAGCAGCCCCTGTTCCTGTAGGAAGTTCACTAGTTGTAGTGGGTGGCGACCAAAAGGTTGTTCTAGAAGCATCAGATGTTCTTAAAGTAACAAGTGACACTGCAAGTTCTGCAGATGTTTCACTTAGTATTTTGGAGATTACTTAATGGCATATGTTGGTAAGAAGCCTGTTGATGTTATTGATTTAACAAAATCTAATTCTTTTGATGTAACTACCTCTGTAACGGTAGGTGGTGATATAGCTGTTGGTGATGACATCAATATGACAAGCGATGGCGCACAGATATCTTTTGGTGCTGACAATGATGTTACGCTTACGCATAATGCTGATTTGGGTTTAAAAATAAAAAATACTAATACTGGTGATGGAAACCCAGCAACACTGGTTCTTGAAACAGGCGAGACTGCGGTAGAAACAGGTGATAATTTAGGTCAGATAAGTTTTAAAGCACCAGATGAAGCAGATGGAACAGACGCAATACTTTCTGGCGCAACCATTGCGGCAGTTGCAGAAAGCGATTTTGCGGCAGATTCTAATGCAACAAGTCTACGGTTTCTTACGGCTTCGTCTGGATCACCTACCTCAAAAATGGCAATTACTTCAGATGGCTTGGTTGGCATAGGGACAAACCAACCCAACATTTCAACTGGCATTGGATTAGAAATTGAGGATGCAGGGACATGCGGATTACGTATGCAACGCACTGGATCAGATACGTCTGTTCTTGAAATAAGGGCTGATGACGGACATTCAACTATTGATGCACGAGGATCAAAACCTTTAGAATTTCAAATCAATGGCGTTTTTAAAAATCGCTTTGATACGGCTGGCAATTTCCGAATAGGCACTACAGATAGCAGTCCAGTAGGCAATAATGAGGTGGGAATTTTACTTCAAGGCAGTACAGGCGCAATTCATGCTTCTAGGTCAGCAAATGTTGCGTTATTTTTAAATAGAACCAACAATGGAGTAATACAACAATTTAGAAGGGCAGGTACAACTATTGCAAATATAAGCATTTCATCGACTGCTGTAACTTACGGAACAGGTTCAGACTACCGACTTAAAGAAAATGTTACTGATATGAGCGATGGCATTACTCGTGTAAAAAAACTTGATCCAAAGAGATTTAATTTTATTCAAGAACCAAATGTGATTTATGATGGCTTTATAGCGCACGAAGTTGCAGAAGTTGTACCAGAGGCTATTGCTGGAGAAAAAGATGCTACAGAACCAATAGGTGATATTAAAGATGCTGATGGTAAAACAGTGCGAACAGGAGTTGAAAAACCAGATGATTTTGAAATTGGGCATACTTGGGAAGAAACAGGTACACAGCCTGTCTACCAAAATATTGACCAATCTAAATTAGTACCACTGTTAACTGCGGCACTTCAAGAAGCTATTGCAAAAATTGAAACACTTGAAACTAAAGTGGCTGCATTAGAGGCTGGATAATGGCATATATAGGTAAACAACCAGGAACAGGAGTTCGCAATAGGCTTTTGTATACAGCTACGGCTGGACAAACAACCTTTACTACATCTGATTCTTCGCAAGCTCTTTCTTATTCAGATAGTTTATATGTAGATGTATACCTTAATGGTGTGCTTCTTGACCCTGTAAATGACTACACAGCTACGTCAGGCACTTCTATTGTTTTAGGGGCTGGTGCTTCTGCTGGAGATATTTTAGAAGTAATTGTGTATGATGTGTTCTCTGTATTTAATAATACAATAGATGGAAACTTTGAAGTAGGTGGCGACCTTACTGTTGATACGAACACCATGTTCGTTGACAGCACGAATAATAATGTTGGAATTAGGACAACTTCTCAAAATAGTTTTTATTCAAAAGAACTAGTTATTGCCCATGCAAATGAGGGCGGTATTACTCTTTTCGGGGATTCTACCAGTGGCACGGGTTATCTCATGTGGGCAGATGGCACTACAGGTAACGAAGCCTATCGTGGCTATATAGGTTACAGCCATAGCACACCTGACGTAATGGTCTTTGGGACAAGTGGGTCAGAGCGTCTGCGTATCCTTTCAGGCGGTGGCTTAACCTTTAATGGCGATACTGCTACCGCCAATGCGCTTGATGATTACGAAGAAGGCACGTGGACACCTATTTTTACTGGGTCATCATCTAATCCGTCTGTAACTTATGATATTCAAGCTGGACATTATAGAAAAATAGGGGGGCTTGTTCATGCCTCATTTAATTTAAGAACTGATGCTGTAGCATCTACTGGTTCAGGTAGTTTATTTATAAGTGGACTACCTTTTGCTGGAACCACATCTAGCAACACACACTATAGCGGTAGTATTGGATATAGCGCATCTTTTGCATCTAGTTCACGGATGCCACAAACTGTACACATTGGTTCAAATGGAACAATAATAGTTTTAATTGGTAATAGCAGTAGTAGTGATGCTAATTCTGGTTTATCGACAGCAGTTACAACTTCAGCTTTAGTAGATGCAGCAAATAGCAATTATGTAATTGGTCAAATGACTTATCCAACAGATGCATAGGAGGTTAAAATGTCTTTAACAAAAGAAATTGAATACGACTGCGAAGTTAGAGGCGTACATAAAAACGTACAAGTTCGCAGAGCAACGGTTGTGAAGGATGATGGTGTAGAAATTAGCCGCAACTACCACCGTCACGTTTTGCACTGCCGCACGAAGTCTGGTGGCAGTTGGGGTGATACCGACATCTCTGATGAGGATGCAACCGTACAGGCTGTATGCAATGCGGTTTGGACAGATAGCGTTAAGTCTGCTTATGAAACTTTTATGGATAATCAAACAGAGCTAGGATAATGCCAAGCAAAGCAAGACAACTAGCACAATCTGCCAGCGCACCTGAAGGTCGTAAGAATGTTATAATTAATGGCGCACAGCAGGTGGCACAACGGTCAACATCAACTTCAGGCATTGGTGCATCAGGAGGTTATTTTGTAACTGATAGAATGAATTTAAGTGTTAATGGCATGGATGGAAGATTAACCATGTCGCAAGATAGCGATAGCCCTGATGGTTTTGCTAACTCGTTGAAGTTTGATTGCACAACAGCACAATCTAGTTTAGATTCAACAGATTTTGCTTGGTTTCAAACTCGTATTGAAGGTCAAGATTTACAAAGGTTTGCTAAAGGAACATCTAGCGCAAAAAACTTTACACTTAGCTTTTATGTAAAAGCAAACTCTGCTCGTACTATGGTTGCAGAACTTTTTGATGCTGACAACACTAGAGCAGTTAGCAGAACATTTACAACAACAACAGATTGGTCACGCATTGAAATTGATTTTGGAGCAGATACTACAGGGGCGTTTAATGATGATGGTAATTTAAGTTTATATGTTGCTCTTTGGTTAGCAGGAGGGTCAGCATATAGCAGTGGAACTTTGCAAACATCTTGGGTTTCTTCAACTACTGCAAACAGAGCCGCAGGTAGTTCTAATTTTTTTAGTAGCACAGACAACACCTTGTTTATTACTGGGATGCAACTTGAAGTTGGCTCTGTAGCCACGGAATTTGAGCATTGCAGTTTTGCTGAAGAATTAGCAGCTTGTCAAAGATATTATTACGAAGGTGTTCAGGATTCAACTGGTATTAATGCACACAATATTCATGTTTTAGCAACATTTACAACTACTAGAGGTTTTGTTGGCGTAGATGTACCAGTGCCTATGAGGAGTGCGCCTAGTATTAGTCTGACGGGGAGTGTTGCTTTAAGAACTCCAGCATTAGTTTCTGAAGGTACTTTAACATCAGCAGTTATTTATGCGGCAATGGATCAGAATGCAAGATTTTCTATAGATTGTGGTTTTGGTGCTAGTACGGCTGGTGAATATAGAAATATAACAACTGGTGCAGAGGGCGGCTTTATATTTGATGCGGAGCTTTAAAAATGAATATTACATCGGCACAATATAAGAAAGACCTTGAAAACAATAACTATGCCATAATTGCAGTTATTGATGGTCAGACATGGGGTGTTCCAATGCAAGTGGGCAATCGCTACTATGACGAAATCCTGCGACAAGTAGAAGCTGGTACGCTTACAATACAGGATGCAGACTAGTTGTCTACTACTAATTTATAGGGTATAATATAGAACCTATAATTTTTTTTAGGAAAAAAATAATGGAAGAACCAGATAAACTTATATTAGATTTTAGTGCGCTTAGTGTAACTGCTGGAGCATGGCTTCAGCTTTTACCTAGCATAACTGCTGGAGCTTCTTTAATTTGGGTTTGTATTAGAATTTATGAAACACAAACAGTTAAAAAACTATTAAGTAAAAATAAGGATTAAGATATGGCATCATCATATACTAATAGACTTGGGCTAGAAAAACAAGCAGACGGTGAAAATGCTAATACATGGGGACTAAGACTAAATCAAAGTGTTATAGATTTGGTTGATGAAGCTGTTGCTGGATTTACAGTTGTAGCTTTAACTTCAGGGGTACAAAAAGACCTTACAGTTAGTGACGGTGCTGTTGGCACAAGCGATGCAGTTGGAAGAAATGCTACTTTAGAATTTACAGGAGATGTTGCTGCAACTGTTACTGTTACTGTTCCTACACAGCAAAAGACATATACTGTTATTAACTCAGTTACAAATGGTGGTAGCGTTTTTATAAAAAATACGGGTGTTACTGATACAACTACAGGTGTTTCTATTGTATCTGGAGAAATAACTACAATTACAACAAATGGGAGTTTAATTAAAAAGGCATCTCCTGACCTTTCACTCTATGCAAAAACAAGTGCTATTACTGATGGAACTATTACAGCATTAAGTGCTACTAATGCTACCAATGCTGCTAATATTAATATACAAACAATTAGCGCAGATGCTGAACACAGAATGGTTTTTGCTGATGCTAATGATAATGCTGGAAATCAAGTTCTATTAAAAGACAGTGCAGCTAATTTTACCTACAACCCTTCAACTAACGCACTTAGTGTTGGAAGCTTAACAGCTACTGGAGATGTTACAGCTTTTTCTGATGTAGCTTTAAAAAGTAATATTGAAACGCTAGATGGTGAAAAAGCTTTTGCAATGCGTGGAGTTTCTTTTGATAAAAATAATAAACAGGGTTCAGGGGTAGTTGCTCAAGAGTTAGAAAAAATAGCTCCAGAACTTGTTGTTACACATGGCAATGGTTTAAAATCTGTAGCTTACTCTAACATAGTTGGCTATTTAATTGAAGCAGTTAAACATCTTAAAAATGAAATTGAAGAATTAAAGGCTAAAAAATAATGGCTCTTCCATCGTCAGGAACCCTTACAATCCAAGATATAGCTGACGAATTTGGCGGCTCTGCACCACATTCGCTTTCGGAATATTATCGTGGCGGCAGTCTTGTGCAAAATGTTTCATTTAATAGTGGTGTTCCAACTAGTGGAACTATTAAAATCTCTGATTTTTATGGTGCAAGAAAATATACATTACTTTCTATATTGGGTAGTACAACATGGAAAACAGGTAGTACTACTTCTACAACATCCTCTAAAAGTGTAACAGTTCCTTCTGGAACAAAGTCTGTTGTTATAATGGGTGGTATAGGAACAAACGGCTTTAGACAAACTCTTCATACTGGGGCTACATTTGGTGGTTCAGCACTTACTGAAGTTATATCTAAAAATAATACCCCAGCCGAATACACATTTGACTCTGCAATTTATGCTGGTAATACTAATCTAACGGGAACACGAACAGCAACAATGACTTATAGTAATACGCAACAAGTGTATGGTTCTGGTCATATAATTTTATTTTTAAATAAACCATTTAATTCTTTTTCAGCTTCTTCATCTGGCAGTATTGCAACTATATCAAGTCCTGCATCTGTTTCAATAACTAAGTTTGGAGAGGGTTTACAACTTGCAACAGGAACAGTTAGAACTTTTGATGGTTTAACAAATTTTAGTTCAACAGCTACTGTAACACTTAGTAGTGGCTCAGATGCACGGAGGTCGGTATATGGTTTTGAAGTTTCCTCTGGTTCTTACAATGCTTCTAGCTCTGTGACTACAAGTCTTAGTACACCAATAAATGATTTTGGTGAAACATTTGCTGCTGCAACTTTTGCCCCAACAAAATTTAATGAACCTTAATAAATAATATGGCATCTACTGACACACAATTTTTTAGTTTAGATTTTCTTCCTGGTTTTCATAGGGAGTCAACCAAGTATGCTGAAGAGGGTAAATGGTTTGACGGAAATCGTGTGCGTTTTCGTGAAGGTAAACCAGAAAATTTACGAGGCTATAACAAATTTTCTGATGATAACATTTCAGGTTTTGCTCGTGATATACTTACATGGACAGATAATAATACCCGTCAGTATGTAGCTTATGGAACTAACATACAATTATATGTAGTTCAAAATGAAACTCAACATGACTCAACACCTATTTCAACAACAACTAGTGTTTCTAATAACTTTGTTACATCAGCAGGAACAACTAGAGTTAAAGTAAACTTAGGTTATTCACCAAGTCAAAATGTTAGTGCAGGAGACAGAATTGAATTTATTGGAGTAACCGCTTTTTCAGGCACTAGTGTTAATGGAACTTTTGCAATTACATCTGTTAGCGCACAGGATGCCTTTTTTATTAATGCTAATGCTGCTGCCACAGCTAATGCTAATAATGTAGGTGGAACTGATGGTGTAATAAATCTTTTGATACCCAATGAGTCTTCTAATGATATTCAAGGCTTGGGTTATGGTGCAGGTGTTTATAATGCAGGTGTATTTGATTCAGGAGGAAGAGCATGGAACCGTCCTGCCCTCTCTTCTGATATTATTTTCCAAAGCGCACAGTGGACGCTTGATACATTTGGTGAAGATTTGTTGGCATTACGCCGTAAAAGTAAAATTGCATTCTTAGATGTTTCTCAAAATAATTATTCAATTACTCGTGCAAGTACTGTAGGAACTGCACCATATGCAAACACTTTTGTTGTATCACCTAATGATGGGCATGTTGTATGTTATGGGGCTTCTGTTAGTGCTAATGATCCTACTATTGTGCCGTTAAGAGTTGCTTGGTCTGACCAAAATAACTTTAGAGTATGGGAACCAACAGCCGCTAACACTGCAGGCTCTGTTAATTTGACAGAAGGTTCTCGTATTATTGGCGCATTACGCTCACGAAATACAATTAACATTTGGACTGACAAGGCTATGTACATTCAGGATTTTGTGGGAAGTCCTTTTATATTTAGATTTACGCAAGTTGGTTCTAACTGTGGTATGATTGGTCCACATGCGGCTGTTGATATTGATGGTGTTTCTTATTGGATGGGTGACAATAACTTTTACATGTATGATGGACGTGTTACTACTATGCCTTGTACAATACGCCGACATCTTTTTGATAGTTTTAATATGACACAGAAGGATAAAGTATATGCAGGTATTAATAGCGAGTTTAAAGAAATTATTTGGTTATATCCAGAAAGTGAAAGCTTAGAACCAAATGGTTATGTAATTTATAATTATGAAGAGCAAACATGGGTGTATGGTACTTTGTTTGAAAATGGTATCACTACTACATATGCAGATCGTAATGTTTATGATAATACTCTTTTAACTGGTCGTACATCTGCTACGGGTGATATGCTTTTGTGGAATAACGAGCCTGATGATATTTATACAGGTGATGGGCAAAATTTAACATCATTTGTTGAATCTTCAGAATTTGATCTTGACAAAGGTAAACAATTAATGTTTGCAGATAAATTAATTCCTGATTATACATTTAGCACAGGAGAACAAATTAAATTTTCTGTTAAGACACGTAGATATCCATCAGATGACTTCCAAGAAAAAGGACCATTTACTATTGATGCTAATACTCAAAAAGTAAATATGCGTGCAAGAGGTAGGCAATCTGTTGTTCGTGTATCTGCAGATGCTGCAGGACAATGGCGTTGGGGTTCTGTAAGATTGGCAATGCAAGCTGATGGTGAACGGTAATGGCTAGTTATCCTAAGTTTCCCATTACTAAACCTGATAGTACTGACCAGTTACACACTGATATAAGTCGTTGGGCTAACGAACTTACACGTGAACTAGATACAGAAGACCTGCGTAAGAATAGCGCACCGTCAACAAAGATATTTACTGTGGTTACGATTACTGATATTGGTAGACCGCAGCAAGGAGATGTAGCATTTGCTATTAGTGCCACAAAATTTAAAGGTTACACTGGCTCTGCGTGGGTGGATTTTCATTAGGTAGCTGGTATATTTAATATAAATAGGGTATAATATTACAATGTATGAAGGTCTTGCAAACATATTACAGTTAAAAGGAATGGGTATGGCAGAGGATAGTGCTGGTTTTCAGCGTGCCTTTCGACTTAAAGATATGATTCCTATTATGGCTGCACAGGCTATGCCGCAGCCAAAATTAAACATGACTGCTAGACCGATGCCGCAGCCAAACTTAAATATGACTGCTAGACCGATGCCAAATATGGCTGCTGCTCCCATGCCGCCACAAATGTCCCGCCCTGTATATAGAGATGAAGGTGGTAAACTTGTTGATGGTGGTAAAGTAGGTGGTGATGATTATGTTATTGATGCCTATACTGTAGCAGCGATTGGTAATGGTTCATCTGATGCAGGTGGTAAACTTCTTGACCAATCACTTCCACAAGTAAAAAATACTGATGGAAGCACGGTAGGCATGGTTCAGCAAGAAATTGGAGATGGCATGTCAGACAATGTGTCATATGATGTAGCTGATGGTGGTGATATTACAGAGGCAAGAATTAGTCAAGATGAATATATTGTAGATGAAAATCAAGTTAAAGAACTTGGTGATGGGGATGTAAATAAAGGAACTACAAAACTTGACAAGCTTAGAGAAGAAATAAGAAAACAAGCGTATGGAACAAAGAAACAGCCTAATGAAATAAGTGCTGCAGAAACACTAGAGAAATTTATGGGGACTTAATTATGTTTGAACCTGATAAGGACATAATCTTTGAGGATTTAATGGGAATAACGCATGACACTGGTGATGCTTTTCTAGATAAAAAACTAAATCAAAATATTGCTTATATTAATCCAATTGCTGCCATTGCTGGTGGTGCGCTTCTTGGTGCATTGAGTAAACCTAAAGCCCCAAAGGTTGCGGGTGGCGGCATTGATCCGTTTTTAAAACCTTATTTGGAACCAGGATTAGACCAACTTAAAAATTTATTTGGAGCAGGTCCAACAGCATTTCCAGATGATATGGTGGCTGACTTTGACCCATTACAATTAGACGCTTTTGATCAACTTGTTGCATTAGCTGGAGAAACTCCTGATTATTATCAAACTGCTCTAGGAGAACTTGGTGATGTTAAGAGCATGTATGAAAGTGCTGCCGCACCTATTACAGCAGAAGAAATAGCTAAACAACGTGAGCTTCTTAAACCTATGGAAGAGGCACAACGACTTGCTCAGAAACAAGGACTTGATGCAGCACTTCGTGATATTGGTCTTGGTGCAGGTGGAGCAGGCACAGGCGCACTTACAGGTGGACGAGCAGATATTTTACGTGGTGGTGCAGCAAGTGATTATGCTCTTGGTCTGGCAAATATTGAGGGTCAATTACAAAAAACAGCATTGCAGCAAGCAGAAGCAGATAGACTTAGACAAACGACAGGTGCAGGAAATATTGCAGGTATTATAGCTGACCAGCTTGGAATTAGTAAAGATGAATTTGAAGCTAAAGTAGGTAACATTGATTTACTAGAAAAAGTAGGTGCTAAGAAAAAAGATCAGGATCAAGCAGAAATATCTGCTGAGATGGTTAAGTTTGGACAACTAGACCCATTTGCTTTTACACAAAATTATTTGGGTACAGTTTTTGGAACACCTACACTGCCAACTCAAATTTATCAGCCAACCTCAACAGCGTCTTCCATATTAGGGGGCATTACTGCATTGTCTGGTTTTGCAAATAAAGGCGGTGCAATTTCAAACTTAGCTATGGGTGGCGGGGCTACTCCTGGTTACAGACCACCTTCAAATAAAGGACAGGAATTAGCAAAAAGAAGAGAAGAAAAAGAAAAAGAAGAGAGAGAGAAAGAGAAAGAAAAAAAAGAGGAAAAGAAAGAAACAAAAGAAGAAGAAGATAAATTAAAAAAAGGATTACAAAGTTTATCAAAGTTGGACGCAGATGAAGTGTTTCCTACAAATCAAATGTTAGGAGGGCAGCAAGGCCGTTCTCGACAATTAACTTTGCAGGCAGAAGCAAGAGAAAGAACACGTAGGCGTTTAGGCGGGTATAATCAAGGTGGCTCTATTAATCTAGATGAAGGCGGCAATATTTTTGAAAGAATTTTAGGTGGTCTTCGTAGAGGTTATGATGCTGTAAAGAATATTGAATATGACCCAGAAACAGAATCACTGGGTAAATATGATCCATTTGCAGGTTTTGATAAAACAGAAAGACTTCGCATTGGTTTGGCAATGATGTCACAAATGCCACAGCTAGGACAATCACCACTTTCAACAGTAGCCGCAGGTGCAGGTACAGCACTAGATACAATTATGACAGAAAAATTAACTGAAGCAGAAACTGCAAGAAAAGCAAGAGCAGATGAACTTGATGCAGTAACTATTCCAGAGGTTATGAAAAGTAGTGCTTTTGGAGATGTTTTAGAGTTGGTAGCTCAAAAGTATGATGCTAAAGTTATTAGAGATGCTTCAGGCAAAGCAGTTGGTATTGACACACAGGCTCTTGACGAAAAAGCTGCTGATCAAGTATCAATAGATACGACTAGAGCATTAGAAAAAGCTGAAGAGTATTATCAAAAAAATCCAGCACAATTCTATACTCTTACATCTAGATTTATAAATGAAAATTTAGGACCAACGAAATAAATCATAAGGAGTTATAAATGGCTATAGCCCCTGGTACTCAAGGTGCTGTTGACATAGCAACTGAGCTTGTACAAGATATAGAAATTCTAGACGAGAATAATCTCGTTAATGAAGAAGCTATTTCTAAATATATGTCTGACAGGGGATATACTGAAAGAGATACAGAAGCTATTATAGACACAATAAATTTAGCAAGCACAGGTGTTCTTGATGAAAATTTAAGAAGAGTAGACCCTATGCAAAGACTGCTAGAAAAAGCTCGTAAACCTGGTTTTTCAACCCCTGAAAAATCTTATGAAGAACAATCTTTTTTTGAGCGTCTAGCAGAACAATATTTGAAAGGACAGATTTCTAAAACTGCCGCAATGGGTAGAGGGTCACAACTAACAGTAGCGGCTGGTATAGAAGGTGCGGCAGACGTTGCATCTGTACCGCCTAGAATTGCTAAAGCTATTGCCGAACCTTTCTTTCCAGGTACTGTAAAAAAAATAGAAAGCGGCTTGGATGAAGTTAGGGATTTTGTAGATAGTAAAACACCTAAAAATATTTCTTATGCTTTAAAACAAGCGGCTGACCCTGTTTTATCTGATGAAGAAAAAGTTGCCATTGACATTGCATCTTCATTTGTTCCTTTTGCCGCAGCAGATAAGATTACAAAATTAGCAGGTTTAAAACCAGGTTTTAAGAAGCGAGTACTTGATTTTATGCTTTTTGATTTTGCTATTAAAGGTGATAATGATTATCAATTTACAGGATTTATTTCTGACAAATTTCCTAGTACAAAACCACTTCTTGATAAACTAGCTATTAATCCAGATGATAGTGCCACTGAAAAAGAATTAAAAAGAGTTATTGATTCTGCTATTGGTGCTGGTACATTTGAAAGTGTTTTTGCTGTGCTAGGTTATGGAGCAACTAAAACTCTTGATGCAGCACAAAGGTTAAAAGTAGTTAATGATGTTGTGCGTAGAGCAAAAGAAGGAGTTAAAGAACAGGTTAAAAGAGGCGAAGCTATTGCAGTTGACAAGATTGATGAACCTATTGTAAATACTGCTACAGCTAAAGAGGTAGCTGAAGGTGCGCCAGTTGTAGTTAAAACTGAGGCTGTAGACCTTGGAGAACAGTATGCTCAAAAAGGTACAATTGCAAGAGTTATTGAAAAAGTAGATGAAAATTTTCTTGGAAATAGTATAGCTAAAATTAATACCATGCTTGCTCGTGGTCTTAAAACTACAGGACAAGTTCCTGAAAAGTTAATTCCTGCATATAGAAGAAGGCAAAATCAATATCAAAGTGATGTTATAGAAATTAAAGACACAGTAAAAATTTTAGATGAAGATTTAAAGCGTGCTAGAAAAGAAGCAAAGGCAAGTGGGCAAAATCCTGATGATATTACTACAGCAACACGTGCTGCTTTAAGCGGTGGTAGAGATGATTTGCAAAAATATGAATTTAAAATTAACAATGCTGCTAAAGAAGTTGAAAAGAAACAGGCTGCTGAAATAATTAAACAAGGCAATAAAAATAAAAAGAATGCAAAAAATAAAGAAGAGCGTGCTGCAGTAGTACAACAAACTAAAGAGGCTGTAAAAAAGAATGCAGAAAATTTAAAAAGAGATGTTGGTCTTGCATTTAGAGGTGATGCTGATGCAGCTTTAAGATTGCCACCAGAGCTACAAAAACTATTAAACCAAGCTCAGAATGTTGTAGGCTTGAGTGATGCTGCTTTAGCTAGACTACCTGCATATTTAAGAAATACAATTATTGAAACAAAGCGTGCCTTAAATAAAAAAGATTCTTCTGTTAGAGAAATTTATGGTTTAAACGATACTGATGATATTATTTTAGCTTTAGCTGATGATGGGACAACATATATGACTCGTTCTTATGAGATATATACAAACCCTAAATGGTCAGAAGCTTTAAGGGCAGGTATTGCCGCACGTTCTGCAAAGCTAAAGGGAGTTAAATTAGATAAAAAACGTCAGAAGATATCTGATAAAAACACACCTGAAATAAATCAAATTATTGATGATGCTTTTAAAAATTTAAAAAATAAAAATCCAGATGTTGATGACCAAATACTTTGGAAAACACTGGATGACTTTGCAGATGTTGGAGCAGCACCTGAACAACGTGGACTTATATTTGAGGCGTTGGCTGGTAAAAGATATACTACAGGTGATACTTCTATTAAAGTAATGGCTAAGAAAAACTTAGGCATTGATGAACCTGTGTTAGCATTCTTAGGTGAAATTAAAGACCCAATTAGAATGGTAGATACTACACTTAGAAATCAAAGTAAAGCTATTGCTTTGGGTAAGCTTGGTAGAGAGATTGAGTCATTTGTGTTAACTAACCAAGGAAAAGAAGTTTTGCTTGGTGGTTTTTTTGAAAGTTTTCCAAAGGCAGCTACAAGATTTTTACCTGAGTCTGAAGTAATTGCTGCTACTCCTACCACTTTACGTACTCCTGTAGGAGAAAAACTAAGTAGTTCTGCTGGCTCTATTGGTCTAAGTGCTGAAAGATTATTGCCTCAAGCATCTAAATTTGTAACCTCTAAACAAATGGCTGAAGTGCTTGAACGAGGCACTGAAATGTTTGGTTATGATAGAATATTAGGTGGTTTTACTGGTCGTGCGATTGCAGGAACACAAAGGCTTGCTGCATTTGGTCAGGCTACACAGACAACATTAGATTTACAGCAGCATATGAATAATATATATGGTATGGTTCAAGCTTTGGCATCTGGTGGTTTCTTAAAAAATCCTGCAAAGTTTACCCAGTTTGCTAAACAAGTTAAAGTTGAATTTATTAATTCAACAAAACAAGAACGTAAATTACGAGCAGAAGTAAATAAAGTGGGGGCAAACAAAGATGTTGTTGATGCTGCCCTTATGGGAAATATAGAAGCCTATAATTCTTTACCTAAAAGCTTACAAAAGATTGTAAATAATTCAAAAGAACTAAAAGATAATGTTCGTCTACGTCAGGCAGGTGTTCTTGATAGTAGTGTTGTTGCTACACCAATTAAAAATGTTACCCTAGATAGATGGGGCGACCCTGTTACTATGGATGGATGGTTAGGAGCTATGGGTAAATTTGTAAAGTATCCATTGAAAAAAGCACAGCAGTTTTATGGATTTACAGATGACTTTGGCAAGAAAGTTGCTCACAAACTTGAAATGGAAGAGCTAAGAAAAGTTTATCCTAATAAATCAGAAGATGAAATATTTCAAATTGCGGCTAATAATGTACTAGAGGTTCTTCCTTCTTATACATATGCAGCACCTTTAGTAAGAGAGCTTGGTAAATATCCAGTGGGTGCTTATCCAGTTTATACTGCTGAACGTGTGAGAAACAATTTTAATATTCTTAAACTTGCATTAAGAGAACTTAAAGAAGCAAATGCTACAGGAAATACAGCTTTGAGAAGAAAAGCTGCGTTTCGTATTGCTGCACTAGGTTCTATTTATGCTGGTAAAGAAGCATATCGAACTGCACAAGAAATTGAAAATGGTTGGACTGAAGAATCTAAACGTGGTATTAAAGCATTGCTTCCAAGCTGGCAACAGAGTTCTATTCAAGTTCCTACCGAACCATTTTATAAAGACAAAGATGGGCATATTAAAACTAGATTTATTGATGGTTCTACATTTGATGCAGACTCATATCTTCGTGGTCCTGTTGCAAGAGCCTATGCCTTGGCAGTTGACTATCAAGAAGGTGAATTAACTGAACGAGAATTAGAGGAACAAAAAACAGGTATTTTAACAGATGTTCTTGCACAGTATTATGCCCTAAAAGGTGTTTATGGTGGTGTTACAACTGCAGTAACTGGCGTTGACGAGTATGGTCGCAATATTCTTACTGGTATAACGCCAATGGAAAATGTTGTTAATCGTATGGCTGCGTTTGGTTCGACATTAGAACCTGGCACCACTCAAAATGTAGCTAGATATATACAGTCTATTCAAGCAGAAGAAGTGCTTGGTCAGGGTCAGGGTAAAACAAAATCAGGTTTTCCTGCACGGTCAGATGAAATAAGAAAGTTTTTGATGTTTGGTATTCGTGATAATACTTTTGATGTTAACATGGCAATATCTCAAAAAATTAAAGAGGCTATACGAGAACGGGCGACTTTAGCTAATAACTTTTATCAGACAATTAGAGATATACCAATTAAAGGCAGGAGTTCTGAAGAGCGTGCCGAACTACAAAAAGATATTGCATTAAGATTTTATCAAATTCAAGATGAAGCTTTAAGACAAAATGCTATTTTGCATGATTTAGGTAGAATAGTTAGTGGTATTACATATGCTGACAAAGATGATAAAGGAAATGATATAGTAAGAAATCTGGATATAGGAGATGTAATGGCAACTTTACGTATAGATGACACTATAAGTGAGGATGCTGCCAATTTTGCCATCGGTATTATGAAGGGTAATGTTAATCGTCCCATTGATTTTTCTAAAGACCAGATTATTAGAGAGATGATAAACTTTGATGAAGGCACTGTTGACTCTGATGTTTTGGCATTGTTATCTGTAATTACAGGTGATTATCAGAGTAAGAGGTTGAGGGAACAGTAATGCAAATAACTGCAAACTTTTCATTAGATGAAATGACTAAAAGTCAAACTGCACTACGCAAGGGTATTAACAATATGCCTGACCCGATACACTTGCATAACCTACATGGTCTGTGTCATAATATACTACAGCCAGTACGTGAGCATTTCGGCAGACCTGTAACTGTTAGCAGTGGCTTTCGCTCAGTTGAGTTGTGTCTTGCCATAGGCAGTAGCTCTGCAAGCCAACATGCCAAGGGGCAGGCTGCAGACTTTGAGGTAATTGGGATAGATAATAAAGAGGTTGCAGAATGGATTAGAGATAATCTAGATTTTGACCAGTTGATACTAGAATTTTACAATGAGGGAGAACCGCAGTCTGGATGGATTCATTGTAGTTATGCAGGTACAGACGAGTTTGGAATAGAACACAATAGAAAAGCTGTGCTAAGATATGATGGTAAAAAATATATGAACGGATTTTAATATGATACAATTTTTAACACCTATAGCTAGTCTTGCAGGTAAATGGATGGAAGGCAGGCAACGTAAAACAGAACTTAAAGGTAAGCTTGAAGAAGCTAAACTACAGGGGCAGATTAAACATGCAGCCAATGATTCAGCATGGGAAGCTAAAGCTATGGATGCTTCAGCAGACTCGTGGAAAGACGAGCTATGGACAATTTTTTTCGTTGGATTGCTGTGTGCCTGCTTCTACCCGCCAGCGCAGCCATACATTGCAGACGGATTTAGATTCCTCAGAGAGGACTGTCCTGAATGGTTATCTTGGGGTATCTTAGTATCAATCGGTGCAAGCTTTGGTGTTAAATCTATTGGGGCATTGCGTAAATAAATGATACAAAATAAGAGAGAGAAATGGAACCTATATCAACCACACTGGCAGGTATTGCTCTAGTTCAGAAGTCTGTGGAGTTTATTAAGTCTAATATTAACACAGCTAGTGATATCAAGGATATTGCTAGTGCCATTGATGGCATGTTTACTGGAGAGAAACAAATACAACAAAAAAGATTTGGTAGTAAATCTGTTATAGGTCAAACTAAAGATGTAGCTAATTCAGTTATTGATTCTAAATTAGCTCAAGAACAAATGTACGAAATGAAACAACTAATTAATTTTAGGTTTGGTCATGGTACATGGGAGCAGATAGTAGCAGAAAGGGCAAGGCGTATACGAGAAGAGAAAGAAGCTATAGCCGAACAAAAGCGTATTGCACGTAGAAAACAAAAAGAGTTTGAAGAGGTGTTGCTTGTAGGCGGCTCTATTCTTGTTGGTATAATTATTTTCTTTGGTGTAGCCTTTGGAATATTTGCTTTAGGATAAAGCAGCTTCCATCATTTCATTAATCATAGATTCAAAGGTGTACTTAGGTTTCCAGCCTAGTACATCTTTTGCTTTTTGTGGATTACCTAATAGTAAATCTACTTCGGCAGGGCGATAAAACTTTGGATTAACTTTAACAACTGTGTTGTCATGTTCGTCCATACCAACCTCATTTAAACTTGTGCTGCCTTTCCATGTAATTTTTATATCTACTGCGGCGAAACACCTTTCAACAAGTTCACGCACAGAGTGTAGTTCACCTGTAGCTAGTACATAATCGTCACCCTCTGGTTGTTGCATCATAAGATACATGCCCTCTACGTAATCTTTGGCATGTCCCCAATCTCGTTTAGCATTTAGGTTTCCTAACTCAATATGTGGTAGACTGCCACGTGCTATATTAGCTACGCCCTGTACAATCTTTTGTGTGACAAACTCAGCACCACGCCACGGTGATTCGTGATTGAATAGTATGCCATTAGATGCGTGCATGTTGTATGCCTCACGGTAATTCTTCACAGTCCAGAAGGCAAACTGTTTGGCTACCCCGTATGGGCTGCGTGGATAGAAGGGTGTAGTCTCTGACTGAGGTGTTTCTAAAACCTTTCCATATAGCTCTGAGGTGGACGCTTGATAAAATTTGGTATGATCGGATAGACCAAGTGTACGAATGCACTCTAAGAGCTTTAAAACCCCTATAGCGTCCACATTAGCAGTGTATTCTGGCACATCAAAAGACACACGCACGTGAGACTGTGCTGCAAGATTATAAACCTCGTCAAATAAGTTGGTATCAAACAATTGCATTAGGCTACCTGTATCAGTTAGGTCGCCATAGTGTAGCTTAAAGTTAGGATTGTCCGTCAAATGTGCAATACGTCTGGATGGCTCTGAAGATACACGCCGTTGTAAGCCGTGTACAATATAACCTTTGTCAAGAAGTAGCTCTGCTAGATATCCACCATCCTGTCCTGTTACACCAGTAACAAGTGCTGTTTTATTTTCTTTCATATCCTACGTATCCTGTATAAAGACTTTGTGTCTTTGTAAATTACTTTGGGGCATTGGTCATCGTAGTATATTTGATGTCTTTTTACAGCCTTATCTTGGCAATGATATGTACAACGTCTTACAAGAACATTCATTTGTCCATCCATCGGAGCCTGTGTTACCCCTTGGGCTGTAAGAAAACAAAGTATTCTTGCTACTTCAAGTATTGTCATATTCTTCTTCCTCAAAATCTTCAGGCCAAGTAGACATAAGCAGTTGATACATTTTTTCTTTGCCTATAATTTTCATAGAGGCACATATCTTACCTTCAAGACCTGCTACATCCTGTGGCCCATCGTCCTCTGCATTATTGCCACGCACACGAGATAATAACTCAAGAGCTTTGAGTGCGGTTTGACCATTGCCATTTGCTTTGGCTTGCTCGTATTGTTTCTCAAGTTCTGAGATAACATCTACATCTGTGCTGTATTCGTCTTCAAGTTCTTCAAGCCTACGTTGAATAGAAGGTTCTTGTAGTAATCTGTATCCCTGATTGTGTGCAGACTTTTCACTATAACCAGCAGAGATAGCAGACTGAGTGGCATTCTTATTGATAAGATATGCTTGGCAAAACTTTTCCTGACGTTCTTTAAGCTGCCCTGTCATTCATAAATTCCTCAAAAGTTTGGAACTCTTGATTGTAGTACGATTGCTCAAAGACCTGACGGGCAAGAGTGTTGTCACCATAAAAGTTTATGTTTAGTGCAAGGTCTTTTCTTTCAAGCATTTTCTCAATGTCTTGAGCAAGAGCAAGCAACTCTCCTGTTGTCCAAAACTTAAAGCCACCAGTTTCTACGTGAAGATATTTTGGATTGTCCATTTCATCTCTTGCCTCTTTATCTACAGCATCTTCTGGCACGCTGCAATCAAATCCAAATAGGTGTAGATTGCGATATCCTAGTGTTTCGAGTAGACCAATAGCTCGTGTGGCAGAGGCAGTGCCACCAGATATAAATACTGTACCTACAGGAATCGGAAGATTAGGATTGATTATAAACTTATCTTCTCTATTTTCGTCACGCACAGCATCTGTAAAGGCGTGAAATCCTTTTACATTATCTGTTTTAGACATAATATAATCTACCGCAGAGATGTCTGTCATGCTGGCAATTATGAATAATGTGCTTGGATCAACCTTTTTAAATAGGTCTTTGCGTTTAATACCGTGTGTGCTTATACCATCTACAGGGCGTGGATCAAGAATAACACAGGCCGTAGGTTTAATACCTGCTTTAAGAAGTCTAGGATACGAATGCTTGACGCACCACACTTCGGCATCGTATTTTTTTTGAACCTTTTTAATTTCTTTCATGTCAAGCTGACCACCTGAAACAATAATGGCATGTTTATTATTTGTTTTGTATTGCTTGACCCAATCAAAGTCATTAATTTTTTCTACATTATAAATAATATTTTTATGTATGTCGTCCTGTGGCATTGAATCTTTTGGTCTTACAACAATAGGAACACGTAAAAAGTCTTGTGGCAACTCTTTTTCTTTTGTGGATATAACTACACCAAGATGAACCCTGCCACCAAAAGCAGTTGGGTCTTCTGATGGAAGAACATATTTATTGGAACCTTTAATTTCATTGAAGGTACGGATGATTCCGTTATAGTCGGGATTGTTTAAAAACTCTTCGTCCTCGTGTGTGTAGTAGTCATCAAAAACTATGACGGGTACATCTTTCAGAAAGCTGTAGTCGCTACTTACTGTGTCATATGAATGACCACCATCAATATAGGCAAGGTCTACATCATCGAATCTCTTGGACTTCATAGTTACTTTGGTATCACCACAGTTTAGATTGTACGTAAACTTCTTGTTGTTTTCTGCCATCTTGACAGCAAACTCTGCAAGCCTGCGGGACACTGCCTCAGTAAGATTGTGTGCCTTGATGTTTAGTTCTACCTTATCTGTTTCCTCTGTGGCTTCTTCAAACAAATCAAACCCACGATAGTGTACTGTGTCTACGTTTTCAAACGCAGCAAGTGCCATCTCAATAGCTCGACCACCATTCCATGTGCCTGTCTCTACGATAGTAAATGTGTCACGGTTTTCAGAGTAGAAGCGAACCAAATCTGCAAGTTGTTTGTAACGCTTTGGCCCAACGACATCAGGAGATACTTCATGTTTCTTTTGCCATTTACGATTGCCCTTGTTGTGTATGAAGTGTTCGTTTAAAATGCAGTTCTCAAATACCTCTAGGCCACGCACACCCTCTGATAGATTGCGTATCTTTGAGCCATGCGCTTCGTATATTTTAAGTAGACGAGTATACACGAATGAATCAGTCCACTCACGATAATTGAATACTTCGTTAGTGTCATATGCACCACGAATGTCTACGATGTGAGAACAGGCATTATGATATGCCATGTTCCATGCAGTAAAACCTGTTTCGCTGTAGTCAATATCTATGCGACCAAGGTGAACCATATCCACCTCGTCAAGCATAATCTTAGCTGCATCCTCTGCGGTAAATCTTTTCTTTGTAATCGTATCAGCATCAAGCCATGCCAGCCAGTCTTTATATTCTTCTTCAATTAACTCAAAGGCAAGGTCAGAATAGGCATATACTTTATTGCAGAAACGAACTGCATCTAATCTGTAATTGTATGGTGCTTCCGCAAAGCGTCCGTTCTTGTCTGAATTACGTGTAATAAAAGCATTGCGTGCCTCTACATCCTCTATATGACGATAAGTAATGAAGCTTGCCTGTGGCAGCTTGTCTGACTCTCCTTTGTAACCCTCAAGATATACATATAGTTTGAAGTCAGTTGGTTTCCATTTGTCTATAACAGACTCCAACATAGGCAGTCCATATTCTTCTTCATGTTTTTTAGGAAAGCTTGTTACAAAAGTATACATAATTATTCCTCTGAGTATAGGTTATTGAATATTTGGTTAGTATCAAGAGTATAATCTAGGTCGCTCTTGCTGTAATGTATTTGTGCAGATGGCTTGAAATCTGGCGCACCTTCGCCCGTAACAAACCAAGCTGGGTGCGTTACCCTAACTCTGTTGTTAGGCAGGGCTACAATATTTCCTGTCCACTCTCCTGCATCCAAAAGGCAAAGCACATGGCTTTGTTTGTGCTGCGCTGGGTCATCAGCTATCTCGCTGTCCGTGTAGTCAACAGTAAACAAATACTTAGCGGGGTACATCTCCCCATCAATTTTTACAAGCCAAGGACAGGGAGTTGCCCTATCAATTGTATATACGGAGTGTGTGCGTGATGCACAATCCCACGGTTGGGCTTGGTGTGTTGCCATTTGTTGAGGCCAGTCTTCAACGGGGATGTCAGCCATCAAGCCTGTAATGGGCATCCTTGCCCACATAGCACCCCCGTGTACAGTATCTTCTTCCTCACCTTCGGCAGATATGCCTGTAAATATAATCTGGAAACTAAGACATCTATTGGGCATTGTGGTAACACCGACAGCCATACCATGCAGAAACTCTCCATGATATGCTTCGTGATTGTGCGTGAAGTCACGCCTTACCCAGCATTTAAAGTGAGGTATATTGCTATGTAAGAACGCCACTACATACTCTCCAGTATTAGTTGGTTAGTTATTTCTGTTTCGGCGGCAAGCCACTCTTCTGTATACGCCTCGTCAATAGGTCTTTTTGGTTTCCATTTTTTAAACCACGGACCACCTGTCGTAAAGTGAGCATTCTTCGCCTCAACATTTTCGCTTGAGTGTCCGTCAAGCCAATTCCATTCTTCATGTATGTCTCCAATTTCGTCATCTTTAAGCCACCCAAAGGAGTGTAGCCAAGAACCTGATTGCAGGTTGACTGCATCAACTGTTAGTTTTTTGTTGCTTGGATGGGAGCAGTTAAACAACATAAAGCTAGACCAGTTTTTTCTATGATATCGGGTTTGTGCAACCCCGTCCATCTTAGCCCCTTCGGGTGGCTCATACTTGTGCTTGACGCACTGAACAGCAAAGTCAGTTCGCTTGCCATATACACTAAAGATACCTTCAATGTCACCACGCACAAACATATCGGCATCCATAAACAATGCGATACCCTGATACTGGTTCAATGCAGGAACCAAGAAACGTGTAAATGTAAAGTCTGTGCTGAACGGCCTATTATCAAAGACATCATATCGTTGTTTAGGCTCGTGTTCAAACACACGTGAAGCCCTGCGATACAAGCCGATACGCCGAAGCTCTGGCTCAAGCAGGGGAATAATGTCGTACTTTGTATTGTATTTTCGGATTGAGTGTTCTAGAACCTCGTAAGCTCTGTGGTCACGTACATCATATCCAATATAAATAACTGGTCTTCTTTTCATAACTGCTCCAATATAAGGTGCGGTGGACATGAGAGAGAGAAAGGACTGAAGAACTCTGTCCACCGCTTATCTTATATTATATGAAAATTATGCAGCTAAGTCAAGAACTTTTTTATAGTCTTGTAATTCTGTTTGCTGTAGATACCAACAAGCTCTTTTAAACTTTCCGTTATTGTCACCGAAGTTTATGTCCTTATATAGTGTATCTGCTTGTATTGCTCCACGGCATTCATACTCGCCATTTTTGCCTACCATTAACATGAACACATCTATGTTTTTGTTTTTAGAGTTTGACAATAGACAGCCTGTTTGCCACGGTGTAGTCTTTACATCAATGCGAAGTCCGTTGTACTCTACATCTCCCATCTCTAGGCCAGAGGCAACACCTTTTGTGCCAAGAGTAAACAAGTCTGTGGGATATACATCAAGAAGTTTACATGCCGCAAGCTCCGATTCTGCTCCCATGATGTCGGGTTCTATTCCAGATAGGTTTTGAGCAACAAGTTTTTGGTTTATAAGTTTACCTCTGTTTCCATAGTATCTGCTTTTTGCTACAAGAAGAGCAATCTTTTTTTCTAGCTCGTTTAAAATAATCTTTGTCATAATTAACTTTTAAAAATACTCTTCTATGATTTGTATTTTTTCATGTGCCGCAGCAATTTTTTCTATCTGACTTTCAACAGCTTCGGCTATCTCTGGATGCTCTCCTATACCCGTAGAGCTATTTATATAAATATCTATGTTTGCTTTTGCCATAGCTATTTCACCTTCTAGTTTTTTAATAATTGCTTCTAGCATTTTAATCTCCTGTAAGTGTTAGTTCGGCATTTAGTTCTGCAAACCCACCAAGATAAGAGCCGTTAATCATAATCTGTGGCACGGTTCTTTTATGTGGGAATAATTTTGCAAACTCTTTAACTTCAACGTCAACGCCTACCTCGTAATAGGTGTAAGGCATGTCGTATTTTTCACACAAGTCTTTAGCTTTATCGCAAAAGCGACAACCCTTCTGACCATATATTTCAATATTCTCAGCCATTATGCCGCCGTTAAGTCAACTACTTCACAGGAATCACCAGAGCAAGCTAGTGTTTGAGTTCCTGCAGTGTTGTCTTCCTTCTCATAATTAGAAAGCTTTGACCAATCAATTGACTTGGGCATTGACTGTAGTGCCTCAGTGTACACAGCCTTATCACAGTCTTGGTAGGGAGCTTGTGCATAAGTGTGATCGCTGTGTGGTAGAAAGGATACGCCAGAGCAGATGTCAAAGTTATCATATACCCATGCGCCAACCTTGAGCCACTCCTCGTCACGCACAGTAATAGTTACAGATGGCTTGTGTTCGCACCATTCAAGAGCATATATCTTCCACAACTCAAGCTGTTCAATTGCAGTCATGTCGTTGCGTGTTATTGCACCATTAGGTGACTTGACGGGAAAGCTAAATACTGTGGTGCTGTCAGGCTTCATAACACAAGGCTCTGCAGGAATACCTGAGTCTTTCATAAACTGTGTTAGCGGGTCTTTGTTATCGCCCCGTACAGTTCGGATATAATACGAACTATGACGAGCGTGAATGCCAGAGGCACTATCAACAAGCTGCGATACAGTACCCGAAGGCTTGACACATGTGATGGCCGCAGATGCACTAATTCCAAGGTGCTGTGCAAAATCGTTGTTTGTCTGTACAGCCGTGTCACGCAGCTTTTTAAGTATTTTTGCAGTAGGTTTGTTTGTGATTTCATTGTCCATAATACCTGTCAGGCTTACACCCAACAGCCTTTCCTCTTCTGTGTTACGCTTCCATACAGGCCGCAAATACGGCATGTGTGTATATGTGGATTGAATCGTACCCAAAATTGTAGCAAGCTTTACCTTGCGTATTAAAGTTTTTTCTGTGTCGGTTGGGCGAACCACAACCTCTGTTAGATTACAGAACTGATAAGGACGCAGTATGATTTCACTGCATGGGTTTGTACCCCACTCTCTACCAGTTTCACGGCGACCATTTCGTCCAACGTGTTTGTCTGCTGCGTCACGGCTAAAGATGCCCCGCTCACCAGACTTAGACTCGACCAGTGCTGTCCACTCACGCATGAATGTTTCCATGTCAGGCTTTTCAGTGTAGGCAACAGAGTTGTTAGCCAGCGCACGTTGTCCCTCATTCTCCCACCACTGTCCTGACTTGGCGTGACGCATACGGTCATCTGATAGATTGGATAGGCTAATCATTGCACTGCGGCGTACACCGCCAACAACTACAACCTCACCAATCTTACACATGATGTCGTGGCACTCAACGCTGTTGAGCTTGCGACCAGTCGCTCCTTTGAACTTACCTACAACAAAGTTGAACAGGTCGTTAAGCGGCTCTGGTCCAGAGGCACGACCACCAAATGTCTTGAGGCGTGCGCCTGCAGGTCTAATCTTTGATAAGTCCCACTTGGGGATATCACCAACGTAAAGCAGGGAGATAAGTTTACGAAGGCTCTTTGCCCAGCCCTCTTTACTATCCTGTACCACAATAATATCCTCTACCTCTTCGAGGTCTTGAGGTACTTGTGGCAACTTCTGAATTGCCTGACGCTCGACTGAGAAGCCTACGCCTGTGCCACACAGAAGGATAAACATCGCCTCGTCAAAGGCACGAGGGTGGTCAACAGGTAGGTAGCTACAGTTGTACACACATGTGTTATCACGATTAGCCGCCTGTCCTGCAGTCATCAAGGCACGCATAGAAGGCATGACCTCTAGGTTGAGGATTGCATCCTCGATTTCATCAATTGTTTTACTGTCAATGTCTGCGGGACGCACGATGTTGTCTATGAATCTGCCTACTGTTTCAGGCCATGTCTCTCTTCGGTTCTCGTCTTCCAACCATCTAGCATATCGTGATGTGGCAATAAAGGTTTGATAGTCGGTGGGTAGGTGGTTAGTCATAGTCATATTCCTTGTCATCGGGTCTTCGCTCCTCTCCAGTTAGTGCTTTCCAGCTATGTTTAAAATCAAATCGTGAGCATTCCTGACTAATCATATCAGCAATCTCCCGTGTCTCTTTCTGTGCCGTGTCGTGTAGGCGTTGGTTAACCACACGAGAAAAGGCATACAGAGAACCAGACCAGTACCACTCTGTGTACATGTTCTGCGGTAACACCATGCGTGCAAGCTCTGGTGCTACGCCATCCTCAAGCATATTGTCGTATGTCTTTAGTGCTTGCTCCATGAATGAGCGAATGTCATACGGTACTTTGTCGGTTGCACTCCCCTGTTTTATATTATCTGCACGCTTTCTCCACATCTTAGGTATGTAGAACTTAGGTTCATAGTCTACATAGCGGCGGCTGACTTCATTCCAAGCCAACCCCACTTGGTGCTTTATAAGCTGTCGTGCCACAAATAGGGGTGCTTCAATACGAAACTGTAAGAAACAATGCGAGAATGGCGACCAGTGTGCGTGTTCAGCTAAATAACTGATAAGCTTCTGGTCTTTCTCTGAAAGGTCGTAGTAGTGAGCTACCTTGACCCGCTTTGATTCCTTGTTAAAGGAAACACGGGCAGCGTTTACTACTGTAAGGTCGCTGCCCATATAATCAATCAATGATACTTTCATTAGTCTAAGACTCCAATTATACTACACTTGTTCGAGCGAAGCAATAAGCTTATTGAGATACCACTGACATTTTTTTAAATCTTCCACAGGCTTGCCCTTGTACTTGTATCGCCACAAGTATTTCATACAGTTGCCCTTCAAATATCCTGTAAATTCTTCGGCTGTCATACTAGCCTCAATAGCATCAATGGCTTCAATTCCCTTGAAGTTGTAGTGCGTTGGGCTATTTACGACATCTGCTTGTTCAAAATACTTGAACTTAGTGTCCAAGGATTGCGTTGATTCTTTTTCTGACATACTCAATTTCTCCTGTGTGCAACACCTTATAGGCGAAGTCTCTCATATAGTTCGGGTCAACACCCGCATTGGTACATACTTCCTCGAAGTCCTTTGCCGTGGTTCCTATGGAAGCAAAGAACCATGCCGTTGCCCTGTCCCTTTCAATGCGTGCTTCTGATGGCTCACCTTTGTACGGTTGCTTGGTCGCATCAAGTAATGCCTGTAGTATGACACATAGAAACAGTGTCTGTTCAGGCGAGGACAAGTCTGGTCTGAACTCGTCCAAGTGAAGTGTTATTCTACTATTTGACATTTGCTTTGTCAAGCCATTCCTGCGGAATGCCCTCATTTAATTTACAGAACTGGTAGCCATACTTATTACACCAGTCTGCGTAGGTCATCTTCCCGCCCTTGTATAGCTTGCGATACGGATTATCAAACACAAATCTTATATCTAGGTCTGGATACTGGCTCCTAATAAACAGGTGTTTCTTCCTGTCTTCTGCCATGAACCGACCCTTCACTTCAAGCACTACACCATTGGGCAAGAAGAAGTCGGGCGTATACTTCTTGTCCTCACGCCACTCGTATGGTAGCGTGTCTTTTTCGTACTCAAAAGCTATCTTTAATTTGTGAAGCTGCTGTGCCGCCTCGTATTCTGAATTGGATTTGTATTCGTGTTTATATTTTTTTCTTTTCATAACTCCAGTTCTTCGACATTCGGTGTCTTCGCCACTTGCGTCATATACCGCACGCCATTAGAATATTTGAATGCACGAAGACCAGCACCACCATTGGCATCAGCCCAGCATTTCTTCTTGTACGGACAGAATACACAGCCAATCACCAGCTTGCGATTGCCTGATTCGCCATCCCTCGTATCGCTGTAGCAACGGGCAGGCGGCGTATCGCTTGTAACCATACCTTTCAGGTGGCGTACACGAGCAGGAGCATCAATCATCTCAAGCTCATGCACACGGCTTACTGCAAGCTCACCACTGTTCTTATCAATAGCAAGGAATGCCGCCTCGTTGCGGTTGTTCTTTGTTGCGTATGCACTAATCTGTGCAATGTATCCAAACGGGTCATCGTCTGCAAGCCTATTATCTTTAAACTTCTTGAAGCCAAATGCAGAGGCAGACTTGATGTCTGTCAGCACACCATCAATCACACAGTCCTGATGTCCTACTACGCCCTCTACCTCTACGGTGTCCTGCGTATCTTCAACTGTGTGACCAGATACTTTGGTCAGGCAAATCAGGAGAGCCTCTAGAACATGACCCATAAGGAACTTAATACGGGTCTGTCCATTTAGAGGCTCTCCGTCTTCACCCTGTACTCCGTACCAGATTTGACGGTCTGGTTTTCCGATTTGAGAGAGTCGTAGGTTAGATGCACCTGTACGCTCTCCCTCACGAAGCACAGTTTCAGTAGCCTCTCGCACTAGGCTACCAACTTCGTCCAGTGCTTCTTGCACTGAAGGTTGAGACACATCAACACCTTTTTCTAGTGTCGTGTAAATGTCCTGTACGAGTGTGTCGAGTGTCTTGGTCATGGCTTTCCTTGCGTCCTAGATTTGCTTCTTATCGTCTTGCGAATGCGTTGTGCTTTATGTGCAATGTACTCCTCTTCATCTGCGAAGAAGTTGTGTAGTCCTTTTAGGAAACGCAACTGAAGTGCTTTAAAGCGTCTGCCCCGTGGCATCGCCCAGCCTATAATAAAACCTGCAAGCCCGAAGCACAATATCACAAGGTATTCTGGTAAATTAGTTTCCATCTCAATCTCCTATGTAGATGATAGCGTTCCCACCCTCGCAGCTATCGCCAGCGACCAAATCCAAATGTCGCCCCCGTGCATATCAACTACCTAGAACGGAATCTCGTCACTCAGTTCTGAATTAGCTGACGGTGCTTCTGAAGAAGAAAAGCCATCTTCGACATCGAAGTCTTCCCCTGCTTTGTACTCAACCAAGTCTACAACTTGAACCTTTTTAAGCAGTGGTGACACACCTGACTTGCCGTTCATTTCCCACGGGAATGGTGTGTACATTACATTCACAGTGCTACCATTACCAATGAGTCCAGTGAACGGCTGCTTCTGTGCGTCCACAACAGTGGGTGCTTCATTCTGCGAACCATCACGGCGTGTTACCTTCTGACGGATGTGAACAAAGTCACCACGGTCATCACCTTTGTTCTTGATGGTAAGACCATCTGCCTCAAGTGCGGCACGATTGTCGTCATCCACAAGAATGTCGATTGCCCACTCAGGCTCGTAAGTGGTGTTTGGTTGTTGTACTGATGCCCAATAAGCTTTACCTTTTACTACGGTCATTTCGTTTTACCTTTCGTTTTGGTTGTCATGTCGTGGCGGTATTGCCAACGACCACTATATAGTGCCACATCCGAAATCAAATGTCAACACTTTTTTTCTAGTGGGTTTCTGCCCACGTATTCCCGACCTTGTATTCACTGTCGAGAGGACAACGAACCTTGAGCGATTGCTCTGTTAGTTTCATTGCCATCTTTGTAACCTCGCCAAGTTCTTCGGCGTGGTCTTTGCGAACCTCGAACTGGTACTCGTCATGTATACTCGCAACGAGCTTGAAGTCTAGGTTACGCTTGGTTGCCTGTATGATAATGTGCTTGAGCCATTCCTTACAGACGATTGCACCCGCCCCCTGTAGCAGGGAGTTAAGTGCTGCATGTGCAGAACGTATCTGCAACACACGCCCATCAATACCTAACACATAGCCACGTGATGCAAGCTTATCTACCTTGCTACGTAGTGCCTTGAGTGCAGGCATGTTGGACAAAAACTTATCAATTAATTTCTTACCATCTTTGGCAGAGCCATCTACAATCTTACCAATCTTAGCCGCACCTGCGCCATATAAGAATGCGTAGATGAATGTCTTTGCATTGTCACGTGTCGGCAATCCTGCCGCCCTCTGGTTTGCGGTGTGTACGTCACCTTCAACAACCTCACGGGTGAAGTCCCTGTCATTCATGTAATGTGCAAGCATCCGCAACTCTAGTGAGCTTGCGTCACTACCAAGAAGTACATAATTATTAGAAGTAGTAGTCCATACATCTCTGCAATCCTTTCCATACGGTGAGTATACTGCGGGTATCTGCGCCATGTTAGGCGAGGTATGTGTCATACGACCTGTGATCGTACCCAGTGTCCAAACTTTACCATGAACTCTGTTGTCGTCACCGACTGCCTCTATCCAAGATTTAATCTGCGAGACACGTTTCTCCAAGAGAAGAAAGCGTGCAACCATCTGTGCTTCAGGTATATCAACCTTTGCTAACACTTCCTCTGACACAATGGCTTGGCCTTTTTCTGTGTACGCATGAGGCTTCCAACCCAACTGGGTTAGACGCTCCGCAATCTGCTTGCGTGATGCGGGGTTGAACACAGTAACCTTATCCTTCAGACGTTTACCAGTCTTTTCAGATATTCTAATCTCAGTAATCGGTGGGAACTTTTGTTGTAACTGTGCCTTGATTTTAGTTGCCTCGTCCGACAGTCGAGCCATCAGTTGCATGGCATTAGGCACATTGAGTGCAAATCCGTTACGCTCCTGCTGGTCTACGATTGCACGAACCTGATGCTCAAGGCGTATGCTCCGTGGTGAAAACCGCTTCATCTCTGGTGTAAGTATGTTGTATACACGTTCTGTAATCTCTACATCCCTAATGCAATACTTTAACATTTTATCGGAATACTCTGACCAATCAGAAAATTCTATCTTGTTGTACCCCAGAGACTTGCCCCATGCTTCGAGCGAGTGACCGCCTTCACGCACAGGGTTAGCCATCTGTGACAGGATAAGTGTATCACGTATCTTGTCTAGGGGTATATTGATATTGAGCAATCGTTTCAGAACAGGAGCATCAAAAGACACACCATTATGAAACACCAAGATATCGGCAGACTCCAAGAGTTGTTTGCAATTCTCAATAGTATTGGGTGTGAATGTATAAGTTCTTTTTTCATCTAAGTCTCGTGCCACTACGCAGTAGATTCGCTTGGCATCAAGGCCATCTGTTTCAATGTCTACTGCTAATCGTTTCATAGTTTAATCAACTCTGCTTTCTCGTATGGGATGTGAAAGAAGTGTTCGCCCTTCACAATGTTACGTCCTTGTGCCTCACGCACATCTGACTCTGCAACCACGTTGTCCTTGATACGCCATGCCGCCTTGCGGTCAGCACGTAGGATATAGAAGTTGAAGAAGCCATCGGCATCAGCCACCTTGTTAATCAGCTTGTGTTTGCGGTACGGTATACGTATCTCTTTCCAGTCAGGGTTCCAATCACCCTTCCATCCGTACTTGATTTCAACCTCGCTGAAGTACGTATTATCGCCTTTCTTTGACTTAATGTCAACAGAAAAATCTTCTTTGCTGTGAAGTATCTCGTGACCATTACGCTTGAGGTAGGCAATCACAATGTCCTTGGCTGGTGCGTCAGATGTCTCGTAACGCTGGCGACTGAACGGGATGTTCACTGCGCCTTGTATTGGTTTGAGTTTCATAGGTAGTCTCCTGCTTCTACTGTGTCAAAGTCTTCGGCGTTAGGGTCATCAATCTCCTGCATACGACCAGTCTCACGATCATACAGAAGGTATGTAGCAATACCTGTCTCACCTGCATACCTATTCTTGAGTACACGTATGGTCGTGGTGTTGGCGACCACAGGGTCTGATGCCTGCTGGTCACGCTCCATAGCAATCACTGCGTCACTGATTTGGGCGATGCTGTGTGAGCCACGTAGCATGGACAGACTAATCTGTACGCCCTGCTCCTGTCCCTTGTCACCTGATGCACGCCGCAAGTGTGATACCAGAAGCATACAACACTGTGTCTCTTCGACCAGTGAGCGTAGCTGGGTCATCATCTTGTCAATGTTCCTACGCTCGTCCTCACCCTCAAGACCTGATACAAGTATTGAGAGGTGATCTATAATGATGTAGCGACAGTCAAGTGCCTTGACCATGTAGCGTACACGTGCCAGTATCTCGTCAGTCTGTATCGAACCGAAGTGGTCGAATGCAAACACACGCCCTGTGCCTACAGTAGCTTGCTCATACTGTGTGAGTTGCTCTTGTGGAACATGCTCACGAATCTCCTTAATGTAGAGCCTCTTGTTTGCCTCGACAGACATCAGGTGGAAGATAGTCTGCTTGACGTTCTCCTCAAGGCTGATGATGCCAATGTTGCTTTCGGTGTTGTTGAGTAGGTGATGCTCAAGCTCACGCATGATACTGGACTTACCTGCGCCTGTGCCTGCTGTGAACGTGATAAGCTCACCAGTACGCATACCATAGAGCAGCTCGTTCATGCCCTTGTACGGGTAGTCAACTGATTGCCTATCCTCGTCATCGTACAGACCCTCGAAGTTCTTGAGGTTGACGATACCTGCAGGTGTGTAAGGTGCGGCATCCCACCAGCGATTAATAAACTCTTCGGTCTTACCATGCTTGAGGTACTCGTTGGCATCCTTTGCCTTCAGCTTGACGATGCGACACTTGTTAGGCTCGAAGATGGACGCAACCTTTGCGGCGGCGGCATTGCCATGTTCGTCATTGTCGAAACATATAACGATGTTCTCGAACTTGTTGAGCCACTCGAACTGTGCTTTCACATCCTTGACCGCAGACTGTGCGCCATTACGGACGGACACAACAGGCCACTTGCACCCCATCATCTGATAGGCAGACACAGCATCCAACTCACCTTCGGTGATTGTGATATACTTGCCGCCATCACGAAACTGGTTCTGTCCAAACAATCCTGCTTGTGGCAGTCGGCCTTCGGAGTGGAAGTCTTTGGTCTTGACATGACGAACCTTGTTCGCCACATGCTGACCATTGATATCGTAGTACGGATATATCTGCTTGTCACCTGCGACAGTGATGCCGTATGCCTTCGCTGCTTCGAGCGAGATTCCACGGTCTTCGATGGCAGAGAACTGCCCCTGACTCAGTGGTGTCTTCATTGTATGAACCTTTCGTTCTTTGACGCTGACAAGTCTGTCAGAGCCTTCTGCCGCCGTGTATGTCTCACACACAAAACAGTAGCGTGAGCCATTGTCATACAGCACATTACCATCTGACGAACCACACTTGCCGCACTCACCACGGCTAACTACATTTGCTTTTTCAGTATTCATCTATTCACCTTTCTCTGCGTAGTAGATGCCAAACTCTTTGCCCTTGTCATACAGGAACAATTTGTTGTTCACTATCTCTGTTACGAACCCCATGCCTTTGGCAACCAGTTCACGATAGCGAAGAAACTCCTCTATGTCATTCACCTCTTCCATGAAGGCAGGGGTCATACCCTGTGTCTTATACATCATTCGATACATTTTTTACCTCTCTCATTGCTTCAGTCATTGTTGGCTTGCGACTGCTGTTGTTCTGATATCTGATAGCTTTACGCCGCAGTGCTTTCAGTTCTTGCTTTGGTGTCCTTTGCTGTAGTTTCATTCTACTGCCTCGTTAGTTTCCTTATCACGCCTCGTTCCATAACCATCATAGTACCACGACCTGTCAGCAGGATCAAGCTCTTTCTTTTGATACTCCACCTTACGCCGATAAACTAAGTCACGGTGGCGTTTTAATTGTACATCATTCATCACTGGTCGAACTCCTTATCTGCGGCATCCATCGCAAACTCTACACTATCTGCGTAGATGTCTGTAGCCTCTTCACGTGCTATCTTCTTGGCTTCTTTCTGGCTGTAGCCCTCTTCAATATATTGGTGGTACAACTCTTTAAAGAGTTGCCTTCTGTCTTTTTCCCATAGGTTATTAGTGTAATGTAACATTGCTAAAAGTTTTCTCCATCATTGCTATCTCTACTTCCTCGTCAGGAAGCGTTCCATTTAGTATAAAGGCAATCTCTTCCTGTGTCAAATCGGGGAAGGCACGGTCAACTGACCAGCCATCCTGCCACCTGCGTACTTGTGCGTAGGTAATGGGCAAGTCCATCTCGTGCATATTGCCAGAATATATTGAGCGTCTAATTAGTTTCATCGTTTTTCCATTTCGCTTCGTCTGTCAATAAAAAAGCGTTACCAAAGAACGACAGTGCCATAGGCCAAGAGTCGTCCTCATTGTACATGAGAAACACTTCTTCATTGATTGGTTTGTTCATGTCTTGTTTCTTTTCAATCACAAGTTGCCGCCCATCTTGAAGCTGAACTAGGCGGCATACGCCCCCGATAAATCCTTCTGCGATGTCACGGGTAGGTGACTCACGTTTGTTGGAGCAGTGAACAAGAACGGCCTTTGATTTATTAATCATCAATCCCACCTGTAAAAAATGTGACTATCAATCTTAACGACTCTAGTGTGGCTCTTTGACCAGCTAGGCATTACATAGTCAGCGTGATAATGTGTAGCCCCGTCTGTGAACGTACCGAACCAGCCGTTCAGCACAATCTGTGCATTCTCCTGTGACTTCACAAAAGATTTTTTATTGCGTGGCGTATCAGACAGTCCATCGCAGTACCAGCTAAACTGGCATCTGTTTTTAACAGGGTGTCCATTGTAGTGTTTTCCTTGCTTGACGACATCACATACGTTGTCTGGAAATCGGTCATCGTACACCCGATTCATCACAACCTGCCCAACTGCAAGTTGCCCCATAGTGCTTTCGTTGCGTGCTTCGTGGTATATGTTCAGTGCCATACACATCAAGGCGTTAGCAAATATTGTCTCAATCATTTACGCTTCTCCGCTTTCTTTCTAAGTTTTGCAAAACCTTTTTCTTGCCTTGCAAGATATCGTTCTGTCTGTGCTACCAGAGTGTCCCATAGTTGCCGCTTGATGCGCTTGCGATTTCCGTCTGCACGTTCACGCACGAACACCCACTTGTATCCTATCTTTGCTTCTACCCGCCTGTGGCCTGAACCAATCTGCGGTTGCAATTCATCCATGAGTACTAGGTGATGTCTAGTCATTCCAAATCCTTTCGTGTTCCCACTGACGACCAAGCCTGTCGTCCTTGTGTGAACGTACATGCTTGACCTTCTTGTAAGTGTATGATTTATCACCAGTTTTTGTCTTCTCCCATTTGCTGAGTACGTTATCCTCATACCAAGGGTGAAACATTTTTGTATGTTTATTGGTCATCTACTCTTACCTTTTCTGCTGTAGCTTCCCTTGCCTTTTTTGGGCTTCACTACCTTTGGCTGATACTGCCCCTGTCCAAGGGACTTAGCTATCGGACTTCGGCTCTTCGGTTTCTTCGGATTCTTTGTCATCGTTATTCACCACTAGTTTGAGGATTGGCTTTGGTGGTTCTGGTTTTTGCACCATGTCAATCACGTTAATCGTATTAGGCATGAACTCAACGTCCAATACCTGCTCTTCTGGATTCAGATCACGAACCATTACATACTCAAGCCATTCCATAGGCATTGGGTTGTCACCCAAAAAGAGCCACCAAGGTTGCTGACCTGCATCTTCAATGTCTGCGTCAATCACAAACGTAACTTCATATCTAGCCACAGGCTATCCTTTCATAAAATTATACACATTGATTGTCGTGTTTAACCACACACCAATCAGGATTCCAATCTCAATATATGATATTGATAGAGGTATGTCAAGCATTATTTTCTCCTATGTAAAACGCCATGACACGAACATCGTCTGCCTCTTGGCTTATTGTCCACCAATCAGTCGGGCATTTCTCTAGCCACTCCTGAAATTCTTTAATGTCTTCTTTGTCGTCAGCCATTTCTGTCTCCTCTGCCTCTGCTTACTGTACCAGTAAATGTCTTGGGGTCAATGCCCAAAGCCTCAAGGATATCTTCAGGCTCATTAAAGCCATACACCTCAAAGCCAGGTTCTACTGTCAAGCCTTCGGGACACCACGATACCATATCCTGTACCTGTGATACAGTCAGGCTACTATCAGTAGAGTCACCATCGAGGGTGTATCCCAACACAAGGCCACGACCTGCGAGAGGTTGCGGATAACCTTTTAGGTTGAAGAAGCGTTGGTTTTTAACGTACAGCCCTTCATCATCTACGTACAGTGTGTCACTGTCACCAAGGTCAATGGTCGTGAATAAACTACACCCAATTAGTGCAGAAATATCTTCCCAATCTCCAGAGTAGTCCACCATCTCAATCGTTTCGGTGAACGGGTCAATTAATATTGCTAACATCATTACTTTTTCCTATTCAAAATGTAGTAGCCAATAAAGCCTACGATTACTATGTATATAAACAAACTTGATACATCAATCATTCGTCACTCTCCTCTTCTACTATGTCATACAGGTTCCAGTCGTGACCATAGTAATGGTCAACTTCGGTGAAGTCACCACCATCAACGTAGTCTTTCACATACTCCCATACATCCATGCCTTCTGGTACTTCATCCTCGTCAAACTCATACTCTAAGTCTGTACTCACTGTTGCTAATGCTCTGTATCGCTTCTTACCCATCTTCGCTCTCCATTACATCACAGATGCGGAAGTCACCGCCATGTGCTTCTTTTTCCCATTGCCCGTGGTCAGCAAGATGACGGGCATACTCCCACTCATCCATGCCTGCAGGAATATCGTCTTCATCGAACTCAACAAACATGTCGAACTCCATCACACCTACTGCGGTGTATCGTTTCTTCTGCCATGTCTTACTCATCGCAATTCTCCTCTACCTCTATATCTGCGTAGTGTAAATCACTATAGTCAAAGTTTAACTTTGCAATCTCTACTGCATCGTCTTCATCTTGGGCTTCTACCCACTGTTCAAGGGTCATCTTTACAATGTATTTATCCATTGCCATACTCCTTTTGCATATCTTCACGCAACATCTTGCGCCATTCTTTCTGGTCATCAGACAGGTCTTCATCGTCTGCGTTCATAATGTAGTCGTCATAGTCTACATCTATACCCCACTCGTCTACTAGCTGGCAGGGCATCTCCTCATGTGGCGGCACATCAAAGGTGAAGCGATAGTGGTTGTCCATTAAAGGCGTAGCCCAACCTGCAAACATCATGCCTTCTTCCTTGTAGGTAAGGAAAAAGTCAAAGCCGTATCGCTCCGCACCATGATTTAGTGCCTCGACAGGCGGTAACCATGCAGTGCTGAAGGTGAGTTCAAGCGTGTCATCAACAAGGGACACAATCTCGACATCAAAAACGTCCCACTTTGTTCCCCAGTTTTCTACGCACCAATCATGCTCCCAAGCATAATCAGTTTCCTTTGTGAATGGACACAGGAACTCTAAGAGTTGTTCGTCTTCCATCAATGCGGCATCACGCATCTGGATCAGCAACCCATAGTCGTCTGTCGTAATAGTTAGTCGGTTGTAAGACACAGGGAACTGGTCTACAGGTTCATCATCAAGTCTTAATATATCATATTTGCTTTTTCTAATAGGCATCCTTGCCTCTCTTTCGTTTCAGTTTCCATTTCTCGTATTCGGTCAGTGTTTCGTTTTCAGGTGGTGGATTATACCACGGGTCATGCTCCCAGTCAATCTCTGGGTGCGCTTGCTTGAATATAGCAATGCGCCTTTTGATTTCTTCTGGTGTTGCCTTGCTCATCCCCAATCCTTGAAGTCGTCTTGCTCTAGGTATGCCTTCATGTAGGCTTTCTTCTGCTCGTCTGTCATATCTTTTGCAGACACACGAGTGCCTTTGTAAGTACCTTCAGGCCAGTAGTGCGGGTCATACGGCCTACCATAGTAGGCATCTGCACTTCCCCTGTCGGATGGTGAGCCGTGGCCTGTCAGCCAGTGTGGATTAATCTGTGTCATTTTGCAGTCTCCTTGTACCAGACCCACTCATTGATGGTTGGGTCATGCAGAATCAGTGCTTCTGTCCCATGCAGACGCATGTAGTAACGTGCATCCTCTTGGGTGAAGTTGGTTACACCGTCTTTCAGACGGGCTACAGTTGCGGCATCAATGCCGTTGTACTTTTTAGTCATTGCTAATCCTTACTTCGCTTTCGGTTTCGATAACTACTCTTGCTCCGCAAGATAGTATTGGTTTGTCATTGCCACCATACCTTATGGTAGACGCACCTAGAATTTCTACAGAATTGCAGTAGGTATTCTTTCGGCCTTCCTTAATCGTAATCACAGGGTCATTCGTGCCGTTCTTTTTGTTTGCACGTATGCGGTGCTGGTTTACATGAATGTATTTTTTAGGCATCTTCAATCTCCGATTCTTCTACTTCGACATCTTCCAAGTCGATACCGCCAAATATTTCCACGTTATTACACGCATCAATACACACATCATCATTACCAGCATAGCCAAGATTGTCTACGACTTCTTCGATATATCTATGCACCTGACTGTATATTTCATCTTCGATTAACTCCAAGAAATCCTCTTGGTTGTCTGCAGATGCAAACAGGTGATGCAATTCACTCAATGGAACATCAAATGATACTTCTACTGATGCTGTGGCATAGCCTTTGGCTACGCCATCTACAATTTGAAATTCTTTACTCATCGTCTTCCTCTCGTACATAAAAGTTTATAACTCGCAATCCTTCTTGGACTTCTACTAAGTCCCACTGTAGCACACCTCTAGGGTAGGTGTCAAGCCAATCATAGAAGGCGTTTATATCAATATCACTCATGTGTTTCATTGCCAAATTCTCCCTTGTCAGCATCACGATACAGGTATGCCCACTCGTTTGCATACTCAAGCAGTACAGCCAAAGAACCACCACGCACATCTGTCACATTCAGGTTTTCGTAGTCGCCGCCTACCCATTCGGTACACCACTCTCGTGGTAGCACCACTCTGTCGCCTTCGCTTTGCAGGTCAGCCAGCCATAGCTGAACAGTCCCTGCCTTCTCGTCATCCTGCATGATGCACATAAACAGGTCGCCATCAATTTCTACTCGTATAATATCAGTCATCTTCAGCCTCGCTTTCGTTTGTCTATGTCAAACTCTCGCCATATATCATTAGGGTCACGCAGATACCACTTGCACTTGTGGTGCCATATCTCGCACTGGTCTAACATGTGTTCTCGCACTTCCCACTCAGGAAACTCACCATCATAGGCTTGCTGTACCATAGTCGTTATGGCTTTGACCATATCGTCATCTATTAACTGGTCGTAGTCATCGCCATAGTATACGTCCATACAATACTGGCAGAAGCTATCGTGGTCAGTCACGGCATACATGGCATAGGATACCAGCCCCGCCTTGTGGCGGTGTTGTTCGCCAACTTCGCTTTGGTTCTTATACATCTTCATGTTCCTTTATGTAAACATACTCCTTGGCAAACTGTAGCAAATCAGCCACGCTGTGTGCGTCTACCATACGGATCACAGCATCATTATTTGCACCAGAGCCTACCCAACTTGTAGCCCACACGTTGCAGGGTACAAATTCTTCATCACAGAACAGCGCAACCTCTACAAGATTTTTGTAGGGTGAGCCATCGCTTTCTATCTCTTGAGAGATAGAGAAGTTATATCTGTCGTTTAGGTGTAGTCTTACGTTCATGTCAAACCTCATTATCAAAAACTGTTAGACAGTTTTAACACATGTCTAGGTGCTTGTCAAGCCTAGCCAGCCAGATTGTGCAAAGCACGCTGAAAGTTACCACCTTCAACATACAAGCTACGCTTGCCAAAGTGGTAGCCAGTCATGCTGTCACCACGGGTAACACCCATGAACTTGCCGTTCAAAGCTCTGGCTTTGTGTGCATCACGCTTGCGGTACAAGCCTTGCACGCCAGCAATGTTGAAGCGAAAACCAGTGGTGTTGTCGTTGAGTGTGTTAATCCGCATAATTCATCTCCTTATGCTTGCGGTTACGGTTATAGCTACCCTTGCCTTTCGCAGGGGCAACCACTTGTTTGCGATACTTGCTTTGCCGCAAATCTTTTGCAAACGGGTTAGGCTTTTTATTCATCGCAAAATCCTCATTCTAATCAGTATGTGTTTTATATAACCTTTCACAAGTATCAAGGTTATTAAAACCCATATACAGATTAGTGTTATAGTGTTAAGCCGCATCGACAACAAATCCAGTGTCATCTTTGCGTGCGTCACCTTTTGCATACAAGGCCACAATGTGCCGTGGTGCATCCAGAAAACGCAAGTCATCTTTATCACCATCCAACACTTTAGAGCCAGCAAAGCTGGTAGGGATAGTGTCTTTGTCACGGAACACAACAGCTATGTTTACGCCTGTCAGCCTGTGAGCATTTAGTACCGCTTCAGCAAAGTCAGGATTGGCTTCACTGTAAGACAGTGTAATGTGATAATTACTAGGCAAGTCTTTGTAAGCCCGAAGGTACAGCTTGCTGTAGTCATAGAATTGTACAGTCGGAAACTCTGTTTCCATATCCAGATACTTCTCCCACATAATGTCACTTGTGCCGTTCAAGCGTACACAAGGCTGGATGCCACGCTTCTCGCAATAGCGAGCAAACTTGTGGATATCTTCCCGTAGCTGTTGCAAAAATGCAACACGATTGTCCCGCCATAGCATAGTTTTGCGAAGCCGACCAGCTTGAACAGAGTTCATCTTACCACGACCTGCCGTGTACAGGCAAGCCGCTTTGCATCCTGCCGCTTCTGCCATAGCACACACATTGACACCTTCCAGATTATCTGCAGGAGCCATATACAATATGGCAGTCAGGTATTCAGACCCGTCACCTTTGACAGTCTTGGCATTATTGCCAACAGATATCAGCTTGTAATTACTCATGTTACACCTTCTTATATGATGTCTGAAGGACATCGGTAAGCACTGCTTCAAAAATATCATTCGCCAGCTTCTCCGAAGCATACGGATATTCTTTCAAAATGCACTCATAGTACGTTTCATAATACTGGTCTGGATACTTATCCACAACAGCTTGGGCAAGTTCTTTATAAATGTTCATCGGGCAATCCTTTCTAAGGGTTATATCCAGATACTTCACAAGTATCAGTATCTGGTATAACACCTAAGTAGCTTGTTGTCAAGCCATACGTCCAAGATAAAATCTTGGATCAGCGTTTACACAAATCTTAGCTTGCTTCACATTAGTGAAGAAGCGGCGATACTCTGGATCAATGCCAGACGACAGCATCCATTTACCTTTGGTAAACTCAAGCGTGCCGATAGGCTGGCCTTTGTGTTCCACAATACGCATACCTTTGCCAAGTTTTACAAACTTATAATTCATCTTAAATCTCCGATTTACTAGCGGGTTAGTAGGGCATAGCCCATGAACAGGCTTGAAACAGCCATGATATCTACAATGATTTCAATCATTGACCAGACCATTCCAAATCTCCTGCTATTTCCATAGCAAGTTCCCAGTCTGTCCACACAGACACCATGACACCTTCACGGGTATCTTCGATACCATAGGCAGGTTCGCCATACACTTCGGTCAGGTCTTTTACTTCGTAAATATATGTTCGCATTTTAAACTCCTTCGGAGGTTTGGAATTGTTGGACACCATTGTCCAAGTCACGCTTGTGGTGCATGTCCCATGCCCAATCGGACAAGACAGCCATGTCGCTGTCAATGTACAGACCTTCGGTCTGCTTGACCGCTTTGTCCCACATTAGGAACTCAGCTTCGCTTTCTGCGGTTACCCACATTACGTGCTGGTCAACCTCGTATGTGAGGCCATGCTCCGTGGTTTGCACCACTTTGTAAATTTCAAATTTACAGTAGAAGTTTTCGTTGGTCATGCCGTGTCCTTTCCGACAGCGTTTATAAGTATTTTATCAAGATACTTCACAAGTATCAGTATCTTGTAAAATCCTAATAGTGAAGCGTTGCGACTTCCTTTATCGTATAAAACGATAGAGCGAAACCAGTGAACCACATTAGCAAGGCTACGCCTTGAATCATGGGGAAGCCTTCCTGTATGGTATACAGCATTGCGCCAGCCAGCATCAACAGCACGCTTGCCAGCATCATCATAAGGCAAATCAACAGGTATCCAATTCTCATCATTCATCTCCTCATCTGTATCAAGTATTTATATAACCCTTCACAAGTTCAGGGGTTATTAAATACGTAAGATACAGATGGTAGGGCAGGTTGTCAACAGCTTTTTCTCGCAAGCATATCATGCACTTACACATAATGTGGGAGGGGGAGGGGGTGTGTGCGAGTCATAGGCGGGGGTGTGAGATTGTGGCATATTTGACACACTTTGTGTGAAATCTGTCGAGTTCCTCATAGAATTTCTTAAATTCTGTGGTAAATCTGCAACAGAAAAGGATTCTTATCGAGAACACAACGAGAACAAACCGAGAACTATGCACACCCGTACACGCAAAACGTGCCTGCACACATATATATAATATACCCCTGCCATATACTGAGTATTTTAGCAAGGGTCTTTAATCAAACAGGGGGTGGGGCTGTTTGTACTTTTGAAAACTGCAAAAAAACTGCTCTAGTAGTAGAAAAAAATACTAGGGTATTTAATCAGACACAAAAAAAACCCCACGGGCGGGGGCTTCTGGAGTTGGCTGTTTGTGCTTGTATAAAAAAGATGTACAAAGTATAATAGCAGTAGTTGTCCAGAGCTACCTAGCGGGACTGCATAGGTCTATATAGAGTAGCTCCTATATATTTACCTCCGAACTTTAAAGTAAAGTTAGTATAGCACAGATTTAACCAGTTTGCAATAGTGCAAATGTGCAACACTGACTGCAGAAAAGCAATATGGAATTAGAAGAAATACAAGATGTGGTAGAATCTGGGGGATATCTTGACCATCAGGCTCTAGATATAGCATTAGATAAATATATTCAAGAAAAATCAAAAGAAGATTTCCTTACATTTGTGCGTAGAGTAGCTCCGACCCTAGTAACTGACTTTCATATGGGCAAACATATTGAGTTATTGTGCGACAGGCTGCAAAAAGTAGCTGATGGTAAGATAAAAAGGCTGATGGTTTTTTTACCACCACGCTCAAGTAAGTCACTTATTACCAGTAAGATATTTCCTGCGTGGTATATAGGCCGTGAACCTAACCATGAGATTATGTCTGTGTCCCACAGTGACCAACTGGCTAGTGACTTTGGACGTAGTGTCAGAGATATTGTAAATACAGAAGACTTTCAGCGTGTATTTAAAGGTGTGGCTCTACGATCAGACGTTAAGGCAGCAGGTAAATGGAAAACAAACCACAATGGCTCCTACTATGCAGCAGGTGTGCGCTCACAGATTGCGGGTCGTGGCGCACATCTAGCTTTACTTGATGATGTGATGTCAGAAGAAGACAGTTTTAGTGAAGCAGGTCGCAGATATATCAAGGAGTGGTGGCCTTCTGGTCTGCGTACCCGCCTAATGCCAAATGGTGCAATTATTATTATTAACACACGCTACCATTTTGATGATCTGTGTGGCTGGCTGTTAAAACAGGAGTCAGAGTTTACCACAGAGCCGTGGGAAGTAATTAGTATTCCTGCATGGCTAGACGAAACTGCAGCAGACCTACTGGGTTTGCCCGAAGGTACATCATATTTTCCAGAATGGAAGCCAGATGATGTGTTAAAATTAGATGAACAAGAGATACGAGCAAGCAATGGGAGTAGATATTGGGATGCGCTATATATGCAGAACCCCTCGCCAGATGAAGGCGGTATTATTAAAAAGAACTGGTTTCAATGGTGGGAGTATGAAGAGCCGCCGCACTGTGAGTTTATCATCCAAACCTATGACACAGCGTTCTCTACTAAGAAAACGGCAGACTATAGTGTCATACAAACGTGGGGTATCTTTCATCAAGTAGAGCAAGATGAATATGGTGGCGAATATGTCGTCCCTAATCTTATTCTTCTTGGAAATATTAAAGATCGCTTTGAGTACCCCGACCTTCGCCGCACAGCACAGATGTTGTATCAGAAACATAGACCAGATGTGTGTATTATTGAGAAGAAAGCTTCTGGTCAATCGTTGCTTCAAGATATGCGACTTGCAGGACTACCTGTTCTGGACTATCTTCCTGATAGAGACAAGGTATCACGTGTATACGCTGCCACACCTCTTATGGAGTCAGGTCGTATTTACATACCTACAGGCAAAGAGTGGGCAAAAGATTTATTCGATGAATGTTTAGCTTTTCCCAATGGCGCACATGATGACCAAGTAGACGCAATGACTATGGCTATTCACTATATGAGAGATAGTTGGCACGTATCACACAATGAAGACCCTAGTTGGGAAGATGATTATAATCCAAGACGAACAAAGAGGGTTGGATATTGGAGGACTTAGTGGTATAATATTGCTTATGGCTCCACGTATACCTAGAAAAAAGGGACAACCTGCACGCAGTAAAAAGCATTCTGACTTATACACGGATGAAAATCCTAAAGGAACAATACGTGGATTAAAGTTTGCTACTACAAAAGATGCAGAATCAAGTGTCAGAAAGATTAAAGCTAGTGGCAGAACTCATGCCCACAAAATACAAGCAGCAATTGCTATGGAGCAACGAGCAAAGGTAGCAGGTAAAACTGGTGCTAGTTCTGTATATAGAAAATACATTGAACAAATGAAACGCAAAACAAAAGCTAGGAAAAAAGCATAATGGCAACAGAGAGAAATCCCTATGAGCAACGCCCAGAAGGTAGTAATGTTATTCGCATGGAAATGCAGCAGCCTTCTGAAACAGAAGCAACCTTTGAAGTAGACCCAGAAACAGGAGAGATTACTGTAGACCTTGAAGGTTCAGCAGAGGCGATTGAAGTAGAGATTAATATGAACTCAGGATTTTATCAAAATCTTGTAGAAATATTGGATGAAGAAAAACTTGAAGAGATTGGAAACACAGTTCTTGATAAGTTTGAAGCAGACAAAGATTCTCGTGCAGAATGGGAATCAATGTTTGAGCGTGGCTTTGATCTGCTTGGTCTGAAGCTAGAAGATACAACTGAACCATTTGAAGGTGCAGCTACTGCTGTGCATCCTTTGCTTATTGAATCAGCAGTTAAGTTCCAGTCTAAAGCCTCGCAAGAATTGTTCCCTGCTAAAGGTCCAGTAAAAGCGCAAGTGCTTGGCGATGCTACACTAGAAAGGGAGCAGCAAGCTAATCGTGTTCAAAACTTTATGAACTATCAGGTTACTACTCAGATGCCTGAATACTTTGACGAGTTTGAGCGTATGCTATTTCATTTACCCTTGATTGGTTCTGCAGTTAAAAAGATTTATTATGATTCAAGTCTTGAGCGACCTGTCAGTGAGTTTGTACCTATAGACCAGTTCTATGTATCTTACTATGCGTCAGACCTTCGCAGAGCAGACCGCTACACTCATGTTATTTATCGTAGCCCTGTTGACTTGGCTCGTCAGATAGAAGCTAACATGTATGCCGACATAGAACTTCCTTCGGCTGGTGTTCCCACTTTGTCAGGCATGGCAGAAAAGATGGATACAGTTCTTGGCCTGTCGCCTGCGGGAGACAATGACCCACAGTATGTATTGCTTGAACAGCACTGTTACCTAGAGCTTGAAGAAGATAAAATGCACACAGGCAAAAGTGCATGTCCATATATTGTAACTGTAGAACAACAGTCAGGTCAAGTTCTTTCGATTCGCCGTAACTGGGCAGAGGGAGATGATAAGTATGTCAAAAAAATGCACTTCACGCATTATAGATATGTTCCTGGTTTTGGTTTTTACGGTCTGGGTCTTATCCATTTCCTTGGCAATCTTACTATGTCTGCTACTGCTGCAATGCGTAGCCTACTTGATGCTGGGCAGTTTGCTAATTTACCAGGAGGCTTTAAGGCTAAAGGAGTTCGTATGGTCGGGGATAATGACCCGATTGCACCAGGTGAGTTCAAGGAAGTAGAAGCAACGGGTATGGACTTAACCAAGTCTATTATTCCACTACCATTTAAAGAACCTTCGCAAACTTTGTTTAATATGCTGTCTTTTGTAACAGGCGCAGGCCAGAAGTTTGCTGATAGTACAGAACAGGTTATTGCAGATAGTGGTGGCTATGGTCCAGTTGGTACAACAATGGCATTGCTTGAAGCCTCAAGTAAATTTTTTTCTGCTATTCACAAGCGACTGCATAAAGCACAAGGTGATGAGTTTAAAGTACTAGCACGTATTGATTCTGAGTATCTTCCAAGTGAGTATCCTTATGACTTGCCAGGAATTACCGAAAAGATTTTTAAGAAAGATTTTGATGGTTGTGTAGATATTATACCAGTATCTGACCCAAACATTCCTTCTAATGCACAACGCATGATGCTTGTTCAAATGGTACAACAGATTGCGGCTCAATCAGAACCAGGAATGTTTGATATGGAAGCAATTAATAGAATGTTATTAACTGCAGCTAATGTACCTGATGTAGAAAAACTTATGCCATTTAAAAAAGAAGCAGTTCCACTTGATCCTGTATCAGATATTATGGCAGCTTCTGAGGGCAAGCCTATTAAAGCATTTACAGGTCAAAACCATGATGCACATATTGCAGTTAAATCTGCTTACATACAAGACCCTATGAATCAAAAAAGCCCTACATTTGCTAAACTTGGTGCAGCATTGCAGGCTAATATATCTGAACACATGCTTGTTAAATATCAAGAACAGATAGATGGGCTGTATCAACAGTCACTACAAAATCCACAAGTTATGGCACAAATTGCAATTAATCCACAGGCTATTGGAATGGTTCAGGCGCAAGCTGCTCAACAAATATTACAAGCAAATATGGCGGCTGCTAAAGGACCAGGCACACCTGAACAACAAATGTTGGCTATTGAAGCACAAAAACTTCAGGTAGAACAAAATAAAACACAGGCACAAATTGCTAAAGCTCAGACAGATGCTGCACTTAAAAATCGTGACCTTGATTTAAAAGAACAAAAACTTGTTCTGGATACGCAGGCTCAAGGAGCGCAAGAGCAAATGAAAGCATATCAAAAAGAAGAAGACAGAACTTCTAAACGTGTATTAAAAGCTATGGATATACTGGCTGACTTGCTCAAAGCTCAAGAAAATAATGACTTGGAAGAAGCTAAAGTTTCTGCTAAACTATTGGAGAATGTAATTAAGCAACAAGGCATTGAGTAGTGTTATACGAAGAGTTAATAAAAGAAATACAAAAAGAAATTGAATCTATAAAAAATTCCCTTGCATATGGAGCCGCTTCGGATTATTCTAGATATTGTGAATCAGTAGGAACAATCGCTGGTTTAGAAAAGGCCATTGGTCTTATTAAAGATTATCTAAATAAATATATCGAAGAGGAGTAAATATGCAAGCTGCATCTAGTGCTTTGAAAAATGATGAATGGATTACAGACGAAGAGGTTGCAGACCCTAGCCCACTTCCAAAAATACCAGGCTATCATATCCTTGTACGCCCAGTATCAGTTAAGTCGGCAACTAAGGGTGGTATCATTTTGCCTGACTCAACCAAATCGGATATGGCTTACCTTACAACAGTTGGTCGTGTCATAAAAGTTGGTGACTTAGCTTATCAAGACGATAAGTTTTCTAATGGTGCTTGGTGTCAAGAAGGTGACTATGTATGTTATGGTAAACATACAGGAAGCAAGTTCTTTTATAAAGGAGTAAATCTTTTATTATTATTTGATGATGACATTAAAATGGTAGTAGAAGATGCAAAAGATTTAGACCCTACATTTAATTTATCAAACTAATTTGCATAATAAAAAAACATGCTGTATAATATAGCTGTTAGAGAAATGAAATATGGCACAATATTTACTAGACGATACTAGCTTTGAAGAAGCAATGGCATTTTTAGGTGCTTTTGTTAGTATTATTGTTGCTTGTATTATCTTTTAACTAAAATTAGCGTAACTCGTCTATATCGCTACGGACGTAAAACAGGAGAATATTATGGCAGAGACTGAATGGTCTACCATTGAGGCAGGCTCACCCCCTGAACAAGAAAAGGTGGAATTTGAAATCGAAGGGCAAGAAGCTACAGAAGAAGCAGCAGCCCCCGAAGTGGAAGTAGAAACCCAAGAAAAGGTAGAAACAGAAGCACCCCAAGAAGAACCTATCCCTACAATTGAAGAAGAGCAAGAACAAGAAACAAAGGGTATAGAAACATCTGGCGCACAAAAGCGTATTCGACAACTGGTAAAACAGAAAAAAGAACGTGAGGCTCAAATTGAAAGCCTTCTGGCACAACAGAAGGAAATGCAAACAAAGCTTCAGCAAAGAGAAGAAGAATATAAAAGTCTCTTAAATAATAATGTTGAATCAAATGAGCGTCAAGTGACGGAACGTCTAGAGCTTGCTCGTAGTGCGTACCGTCAGGCCGTAGAAAGCGGCGATGCTGATAATATCTTAAAGGCACAAGAATCTCTTAATACTGCCCAGCAAGATAATTATAGGCTGACAGAGTTTCGTCAACAGGCAGACTCTTTTGAACCTCAGAAGTTTGAGGAGCAACAAGAAGCGCAAACAAATGCTGTTACATTAGAAGCACAACGTAAAGCAATTGATTGGGCAGCAGCAAATGAATGGTTTAATAAAGACCGTGTAATGACTGCAGTTGCTTTAGAAATTGATAATCAGGTTCAAGAAGACGGGTTTGACCCTACTGATGATGAATATTATAAGGAAGTTGACCGCCGTATGGCAGAACAGTTTCCTAACAAGTTTGGAAAAGCTACCAAAGAAGTAGCAACCGAAACCCCCGTACCGCAGGAAACGTCAACACCTGCTCAAGTGGTCGCAGGAGCTTCGCACACTCCAGCACCCTCGTCAAGTAAAAAGGTAAAACTCTCACAAGAAGATGTACGCCTTGCAGAAAAATGGGGCATATCACTTGAACAGTATGCAGCCGAAAAGCTAAAAGTCGAAAAGGCAGGCGAAGGCGAGTATACTACAATTAACCGATAGTTGCGAAAGGATATACACTTATGGCACGAAACACCACACGTAGCACCCAGAGTCGTGAACTGGAAACAAGAGAAGCCGAAGACTTTGAATATCGTGAACCAAATCTTTTAGATATTCCTGAATCAGTAACCGCAAGGTTTGAAGACCAAGGAATGAAACTTCGTTGGATACGTACAACCCTAAAAGGTGGTGATGATTATACAAATGTTGGTAAACGAATGGCTGAAGGCTGGGAGTTTGTTTCTCTTGATGAAGTACCTGAACTAGCGCACACATCCGCAATTAGAGATGAAGGTCGTTATAAAGGCACTGTATGTCGAGGAGATTTGGCACTTGCTAAGTTGCCAACTAAACGTGCAGAAGCTCGACAAAGACATTTTGAAAACGCATCTGCAGAGATGGTTGATGCTGTTAATGCACAGCTTGAAAATTCATCAGACCGTAGAATGCCAATTCAAAATCAAAGTAAAACTAACGTAACTAAGGGTCGCACACCTAGTTTTGATTAGATTATAAGCGACAGCCTTGGTTACTAATTTATAGGAGAAAATATTATGACTGCAACTTTTGCACCTAATGGTTTGACTCCTTCCCGTATTCGTGGTGCTTCTCCAAATAGCAACGGTACTAATGAGTATTCTATTGCTTCAGGTGAAGCCACAACTATGTACACAGGGCAACCTGTTCGTGTATCTGCTGGTAAGCTTCAAGCAATTATTTCAGTTGGACAAGCTACCACTGGTGTATTCCAAGGCTGTCGTTATGTAGAAGACGGGGAGCAAAAGTTTAAATCGTTTTGGCCTGGTGGCACTTCTGCCACTGATGCCGTAGGATTTGTTACCGATAATCCTGCACAAATATATGTTATTCAATCAGATGCCTCAGTAACTGCAGGCACTATTGGTAAAACATTGCCATTTAAAGATTCATTGACATCTGGTTCAACTTTTACTGGTAAGTCAGGTGCTAGTGCTAAAGGCGACTCAGCTGCCGCCACTGTACAAGACCTAAAAGTTATTGGTATTGTTGATGAACCAGGTAATGTACTTGGTGATGCTTACACTAAAATTGAAGTAATGTTGAACTTGCACGAGGATAACTTCCGTCAGGTTTATGTTACTGCACCAGTAACAGCTACGGCTGGTAACTAAGGGAGATAGATAATAATGGCTATTAATAGAGCAAGTATTGCAAAAGAGCTTCTCCCTGGTCTTAACGCCGTATTCGGCCTTGAGTATGGGGAAGTTTCTGATGAACATGCACCTCTGTATGAAGTTGAAAATTCAGACCGTGCATTTGAAGAAGAAGTTCTCTTCACTGGCTTTGGCACTGCACCTGTAAAAGGTGAAGGTGCTGCTGTATCTTATGACGATGCCCAAGAAAGCTTTACGTCTCGTTACACACACGAGACAATTGCCCTTGGCTTCGCTGTTACAGAAGAAGCTATGGAGGACAACCTCTATGACACATTCGCTAAACTACGTGCCAAAGGATTGGCTCGTGCTATGGCGAATACTAAACAAGTTAAAGCTGCTGATGTTTTCAACAACGGTTTTAACTCATCCTTTGCGGGTGGTGATGGACAAGCTTTCTTTTCCTCTGCACACCCCACAATTGGTGATGGAACTCAAAGCAACCTTCTAGCTGCCTCTGACCTTTCAGAAGCTGCTTTGGAAACTGCATTGATTTCTGTTTCTAAAACTAAAGATGACCGTGGCATTCTAATTGGAGCGCAAGCTGAAAGCCTGCACATTCCATCAGATTTGGCATTTACTGCAGATCAGATTCTGAACTCGCCTCTGTCAACCACGATTGCTAACTCTGCTACCAATGTCAACGACATTAACAGCATTCGCAATCAAGGTCTTGTCCCGAATGGCTTCTTCGTGAATCGCCGTTTCACGGACACAAATGGTTACTTCATTAAGACTGATGTTCCGAATGGTGCGAAAATGTTCGTCCGTTCACCGCTTCAGACTAAAATGGAGCCTGACTTTGACACTGGTAACCTTCGCTTTAAGGCTCGTGAGCGTTATGCGTTTGGTTTCAGTGACTGGCGTGGGTTCTTCGGAAGTCAAGGTGCTTAATTAAAACACCTGTTAACTGACCTTTAAAGGGGGTGGGACTTGTATCTCACCCCCTTTTTTAGTATAATATAGCTATTGACATTTTTATAGGAGTAATCAATGACTAATATTAGAAGCGCATTTGTTTCTGGAACTGGTACGTTTGTAGATTCTCTTACTAGTGTAACTGTTACTGACACTCGTGTACGTAGTGTTAACTGTGTAGGCACAGGCATCGTAGTTATTACTGGTACATCTGCTGACCCTTTTGGTAATACTAACGGTGGTCGAATTAAGTTTCAAGTAAACGGAAATAATTATCAGGACTTCGCAGATAATGGTGTTCGCATGAATGGTAAAATTATTGTGTCAGCAGCAGCCACTATTTCTACGACTATTTATTATGGCTAATTATACTTATCTTGTTACCGACATTATTGAAGCCAGTGAAAATGATGGCAGCGAATTTGTCTCAGCTATACCTAGAATGGTTAATCGTGTAGAAGAACGGTTAACTAAAACACTAGATGATTATGGCTTGGTAACAATTACATCAGTTGAACTTGCTGCAGGCACAAACAAACTCACTCTTCCTTCTGGAACACGTTATGTAAAAAATCTACGCATTGAAGATAGCGGAACTAAAATTAATTTATTGCAAAGAACAGACGAGTTTATTAATGATTACTGGCCTGTTAGCGCAAGTACAGGAACTCCAAAATATTATGCAAAGATAACAAACACCAGTGTTATCGTTGCTCCTACTGCAAGTGCTACTTACGGTGGGGAACTTGTATATGTTGCCAGACCAACTACACTAACTAGTACAAGTCAAAATAATTATTTCTCTGACTTTTGCTATGATGCTTTATTTTATGGTTGCATGGTCGAGGCAGGTGATTTTATGAAAAATTTTTCAGTAAGTACATATTATGAACAGCGTTATCAAAATGCAATTGAAGCATTAAGAAATCAAGCACGTAGAACAAGACGTGACGATATGGAAGCACCTGCTTCTATGGTCGGTGAAAATACACTAGGGGGAACACCATAATGTCTGGAGGATCATTTATAAAAGGAACTACTGGTACTGGCAGGTCTGCAAAAAGGACTGCTATGTTGGCTAAAGAATTTGCTGAAAAAAGAAAAAAAGATTTAGCTGCTGCTATGAAACGTGTAAAAAAAGCAGGAGAAAATGTACGTGCTGTTGAAGCTAAAGGTGCTGTAAAAGCAAAAGCTCGAAAACAAAAGCGTGTTGTAGGTGATAATACTCGTGGTATGAAAAAAGTAAATGAATTATCACCAATGGATAAATTAGAATTGGAATTTAATAACCTAACTAAAACTGCTCAACGTGGCATTATAAGTAAAGCTCGTAAAGGAATAAAAACAAAATATAATGATATGCTTGAAATTAGAAAAGGCATTGAACGTGAAGGAAAAACTGCTGAAGCTAAAGCTCGTAGAGAAGCTGCTCCTAAAGAGTTTAAAAAACGTCAAGAATTTGAAGCTTCTGTAGAAAAAGTTAAGCAAATGAAATTGACACCTGAAGTTAAACGGAAAAAAATTATTGCTCTTTATGAAAAAGCTGGTAGAGAAGTTCCATCATATGTACGTAATCCTAAAGCAAAGGGCGGCAAAATTAAAAAGAAAAGCCGTGTAAATGAAGCAGGTAACTATACCAAACCTACAAGAAAATCTAAAAGAAAAAACTTTGAACCATTTAGTTCTGCTCGTGAAATGAGTAAAATTGCAGAAGATGTTTTTATGAAAACTATTAATAAAAATATGGGTGGTAAAATTAACAATAAACCTCGTGGCGTAGGTGCTGCGACTCGTGGATTTGGAAAGGCAATGAAATAATGACAAGTAGTATTATAAGAACTGGTTCAAAACTAGGTAAAAAGGCAGGTAAAAAAGCTTCTAAAGCGAGGCTTAAAGAAGTAATATCTACAATAAAAACTGGTCTACCTCCAAAATTTAGAAAAACTGTTTTAGGTGATGCTGATATATCAGGTACAGGCGCACCTCAATATGAAAGATTAAAGAAAACTTTAGGTAGAGATAAGGCGCATGAAGTAATAAATAATTTAAAAAAAGAGTTTAAAAGAGAAGAAAGAAAAATAAGAAGAAAAACTTATAAAACTCAAGAGGCTAAAGAACAGGCACTTGAAAGACATTATAAACAATATGGTATGGAAGATGGCCTTCCTAATCTAGGAAAAAGACTTTTAAGTGAAAAAAAGATGGGCGGTAAAGTTATGAAAGATGTTCCATCAGATAATCCAGGTCTAGCAAAACTTCCGACTAAAGTTCGTAATCGCATGGGTTATAAACAAACAGGTGGTAAAGTAACTGTTGGCTCTACAAAGAAGGGTAGCACACGTGGCACACCTTCACAAGGTGCAAGAGCTTATGAAGCACAGATTAAAAACAAACAAAAGTTTCTAGACGATATGGCTAAAGAAGAGGCTGCTCGTATCAAAGCAAAAGGTGGTGAGATTTATTAATGGCTATTAAACGTAAAAAACAAACTGTTAGTAAAATTAAAAAAGTAGCTAAAGGTTTAAAGAAAGCAAGTAAGACTCATGCTAAACAAGCTAAGATTTTGTCTAGTGTAAAACTAAAAAAGGGCGGTAAAGCTAAAAGCCGTGTAAATGAAGCAGGTAACTACACTAAACCTACAATGCGTAAAAATCTTTTTAATAGAATTAAAGCAGGTAGTAAAGGTGGCGCACCTGGTCAGTGGTCAGCACGTAAGGCACAGATGTTGGCTAAACAATATAAAGCAAAAGGCGGGGGCTACAAATCGTAGTATGTTAAATGGCAAAAGCAAAATCTCAGCAGTCTCTCAGCAATTGGACAAAGCAGAAGTGGAGAACTAAGAGTGGCAAGAAGTCAAGCAAGACTGGCGAAAGGTACTTACCAGAAGCGGCTATTAAGGCACTCACCCCAGCAGAATATGCGGCAACTACGAGAGCAAAAAGAAAAGGAACTAAACAGGGAAAGCAGTTTGTTAAGCAACCTCAAGCTATAGCAAAGAAAACTGCAAAGTATCGTAAGGCCGCAAAGGGTGGTAAGATTTCAGGGCATAATAGATTATATTAGGAGAAGTACGATGGCAGGACCAGCAATACCATTATTAATAAGAGGGCTTTCAATGGGCGTTGCCGCAGCAGGACGAACAAAAGGCGGTAAAGCTATTCAAAAAGAACTTGCTAATGCTCTTGCTAAAGCCGAAAGAAGTGGAGCAACTACAGCAGATTTATCTGCCAAGGCAAAAAGATTTCTTACTAATCAAGGTATTCCACATAGAGGTAAAAGGCCAAAGCCACGTAATCCTAAAGGAGAAACATATACAAAAAAACCAGGACAAGGTGGCTATGGAGATAAATCAACAGCAAAGTTTACTAAAGATAATAAAATATCTCCTAAAACTAAAGATTTTGGCAAAGGGTCTAAAACAGATGATGTTGTTACTAGGATGGCTAAAAACGAAAAAAGATATCAACAAGCAAGAAGTGTAAGTGATAAAAGAAAAGGTGGAAGTATTAAAAAGAAAACGCAATCAGGACACAATAGATTATATTAGGAGAAGTATAATGACCAAACGTAAAAAACGAAGTCTAGCAGAAGTAATGGGCCGTGAAATGGAACAACGAAAAAAAGACATGTTGTTTGAACATGAAGTAAGAAAATATTTTAAAAAGAAAAACTTGCCTGACCCGTTTAAAGAACTAAGGGGGTTTAAGAAAGGTGGCAAAGTAGATGACGTTATGAAAAAAATTCTTAAAGGTATGTCTGCAAAAGAACGGAAGTTATTTCTTGAGTCAATGGGCTTTGCTACTAAAGATAAAGAAGGCGTGTCTCGTAGCTATCGTAAAGCTGGTGGCAAGATGAAAAGCAAAGGCTACAAGGCTGGTGGTAAAATGAAAAGCAAAGGCTATGCTAGTGGCGGTAAAGTAAAGGAAAAAATAACTTCAGAAGATAAAATGACTAAAAGTCAGACTGGATTATCTAAGAAAAAAGCCTCACCTAGCAAAAAGAAAAAGAGAACTAAAGACAATGAATTGTTTAGTATGCTTTTAGGTCAAAGTCTTGATCGTCAAATGGGTGTAATGCCAGGTGAAACTTTTAAAGCAGGTGGTAAAATAAAAAGCAAAGGCTACAAAGCTGGCGGTAAAATGAAAAGCAAAGGCTACAAAGCAGGTGGCAAGATGAAAAAGAAACCACAGTCAGGACATAATAGGTTGTATTAATGTCAATTAATTATAGAGGCGAAAGATTCTCTGGGTATAATAAACCAAAGCGTACCCCTGGTCATAAAACTAAAAGCCATGCAGTTCTTGCAAAAGAAGGTGACAAGGTTCGTTTAGTTCGATTTGGTCAGCAGGGTGTAAAAGGTGCAGGTAAATCTCCTAAGACTGCAAAAGATAAAGCACGCAAGCGTTCTTATTATGCTCGTCACGATGCACAAGGCAAACCTAAAACAAAACTTAGTGCAAAGTACTGGTCACATAAGGTTAAGTGGTAATGGCAATAAGTAGAGGCAGTGTATCTAAACAAGTGAGCCGTCCCCCAAATAAAAGGAGGTGGTCTGCTAAATATAAAAAATCTATTGACTGCAAGAATCCAAGAGGTTTCAGTCAAAAGGCTCATTGTGCTGCCCGTAAGAAAAAAGCACGTAGAAGGTAATGGCATTACCAAAAAGAGAAAAATATTTTTGGTTTAAACCAAGGAATAAAATTATGCACAAAATGTATGATACTATTAATTCTGCTATGACCCAGCGTAAAAATATTATGGGAAATACTTATATTAAAAAAACTTGCGGTAAAGAAAACTGTAATTGTAAGTGTAACGAAAAAAATAAAGAAAAGGGTAATTAGTAATGGCAACGTCAGGAACATATAGCTTCTCAATGGATATTGATGAAGTAATCCAAGAAGCGATGGAAATGATTGGTGGTGAGCCTACGTTAGGTGAAGAGCCTCGTTCTGCACGCCGTTCTATAAATCTTCTTTTACAAGACTGGCAAAATAGAGGTATTCAACTTTGGACTATTAATACCACTACAGTAACTGTAACAACTAGTGTTACAGCTTATAGTTTAGATTCACATAATATTGATGTGATTGAAGCAGTGGTTAATAGAGATGATACTGATTTGCAGCTAGAGCGCATTAGTATGGAAGAGTATCTTAAAATTCCACGTAAAGGACAAACAGGTCGTCCGACACAATATGCAGTACGCAGAGAACGTGATAATTCTGTTGTGCATCTGTGGCCTGTACCAGAAAATAGTACAGACAAAGTTAAGTTTGAAACTGTAAAATATTTCCAAGATGTATCACGGTCTTCACAAACTGCAGATGTTTCTCGCCGTTTTTATCCCTGCCTTACTGCAGGCACAGCATACTTTATGTCAATGAAGCGTCCAGGTGTAGACATGAATAGAATCCAAATGTTAAAAACAGAATATGAGGAAAGGCTGCTACGAGCGCAAGAGGAAGATAAAGAACGTGCCAGCATGTATCTTACGCCTCGTCTGAATTATAAATAATGGGAGCAACTAAGGCATTAGGAATTTGTGATATCTGTGGCTTTCGGTATCCATTAAAAGATTTAAAAAAGAATAGCTATGGCATGATGGTTTGTAGTATGGATTACGAAGGTAAGTATGATAAACAAAACCATCCACAAAATAGAATAGCAAAAGTAAGAGATGATGAAAATATTAAGGATGCTAGACCACAAAGACCTACACTTGTTTCTGCAGTAGCAGTGTCAGCGTGGCTACCAAGTTTATAAATGGCACGAGGCAAACATGTTAAAGCAGAATGTGATGTATGCGGTTTTTCTTATCCTCGCAGTAGGCTACGAAAGAACAGCTTTGGACTGTGGGTATGTCCATCAGATTGGGACGGGACGTATGACAGAGTAAATCATTTTCAAAATAAAACACCTGATGTACGGGACAGAAGTAATTTTGTAATGAATGCAAGACCTGATCCTAATATTGACAGGAATGTTAACTGGGAAGATGCCACTGAAAAACACACAATTATTTATCAGTGGGAATTATCAGATATAAATTGGAATACAGTGTAGATGGCAGACTTAACAGGTAAGAAAATTGCAAATACCTATAAGGATTTGCTACAGATTAATGCTAGTGCTTCTAATAGCGGTGTTGATGGAACTTTACGCCGTGTACAAGATGGTGCTGGCACTAACTCCTCTCTTTCTCTTTCTCAAAATGAAACTCGTATTCATGGTAACTTAACTGTTGATGGAACAGTTTCTGCCGCAGGTTTTTCTGTAGATGGTATTGATGTTTCTGTATTGAATGCTGTAGAAGTATCCACAACACGACTTGCAGCTACTAGTATTACAACTGATAAACTTGATGCAGGAACTCTTGTATTTCAAGATGTAAGTGTTAGTAGTTTACGTACTGGTGATTTTAAAGCAGTAACTGTTAGTGCTGGCACGATAAGTGCAACAACAGTAAATGCCACAAATATATTGGTTGCTAGTGAGCCTGTTGCTACATCTTCTACAGTTGCTGCTTTATCTGCTACATTAGAGACTAGGATTGCAGGAGTATCCTCTACTTTTGCAACTACTTCTGCTACTCTTGAATCACGCATTGCTGCGGTATCTGTTCTTACTAAAACAAATTTAGATGCAGTGGCTTCTGTTAACACTATTGCTGTAGCGGCTGCAAGTGCAGCTACATCTGCTAATCTTGAAACTAGGATTGCAGGGGTATCAAGTACTTTTGCAACTACCTCTGCCACATTAGAAACTAGGATTGC